>Ga0209670_100002_pt1 | contig 296821 bp, 327 predicted proteins | sample PerSpoBPS_BMetaG_FD_184741 | JGI IMG/M metagenome (GOLD analysis project Ga0209670, IMG submission 184741) | Thermal spring microbial communities from Yellowstone National Park, Wyoming, USA - Perpetual Spouter B (PS_B) MetaG (SPAdes) (version 3) | ecosystem: Environmental > Aquatic > Thermal...
TAGTATTTGCTAGCATAATAGGCATTAGGTTCAAGGAGTGGGCTAGGATAGGTGTACCTATAGGCATGCCTGTATTCCTAGCAGTTGCTATACTCATGCTTGCATTAGGGCTTTAGGTTTATCTTTTCATCATTAACAATATTATATAATAATAAATTAAATGCTTATAATGGATGCTCATGAGCCTAAACTTGTACGTACATTAAGCCTACTAGATATAACAATGATTGGTATAGCAGCAATGATAGGAGGCTCCATATTTGTTCTTATAGGTACAGCCATAGGGTTTGCTGGTCCTGCTGTCATTATAGCATTCTTACTTAATGCTATCATAACAACATTCACAGCAATGTCATACGCTGAGCTAGGCTCATCTATACCAGAGGTAGGGGGAGGCTATAGATGGATAAGGGAAGGGCTGCCTAGACCTATGCATTTCATAAATGGTTGGCTAGGATGGTTTGCGCATATAGTTGCTACTAGCCTATATGCAATAAGCTTTGGTACATTCATGCAAGGATTATTACATACTATAGGAGTTAACTATACTTATGCTGATAAGTTATTTGCTACATTAGCAATACTTGCATTAGCGTATGTAAACTATAGGGGGGCATCACCAACAGGGCGTATAGGGAATATAATAACATTTGTACAACTTGGTGTTATATGCATATTTATAATCTCTGGGCTTGTTGTTATGCATACAAAGCCAGACTGGGTTATAAACTTTGCCGACTTTGCACCATTTGGCATATATGGTATACTTGCAGCAATGATACTAACATTCATAGCATTTGAGGGCTATGAGGTTATAGTACAGGCAGGAGAAGAGGCAAAGAACCCAAGGAAGGATATACCAAAGGCAATATTCATCTCTATCATAGCAGTTACCATAATATATATTGCTATAGCAGTTATTGCTATAGGTGCAACACAAGCAGAAGAGGATGGTGCATCATGGAAGTTCATAGGCTCGTATGGGGAGCTTGGGATAATAAAGTCTGCTGATACCTTCATACCTTTTGGTGCATACTTAGTTTTATTTGGTGGTATGGTATCCATGCTTGCTGCACTTAATGCAAGTATGTTCTCATCCTCAAGGGTAGCAGTAGCCATGGGAAGATACTACAATCTACCCCATATACTGAGCAAGATACATGCTAGAAACAGAACCCCATACATTGCAATAGCTGTATCCTCTTCAATAATGCTACTTATGATATACATATTCCCATTACAAGAGATAGCAATAGCAGCAGGGCTTATCTTCCTAATACTATTCTCACAGGTTAATGCTGCAGCAATAAATATACGCAAGGTATATGGCAATAGGTTAACCTACGGCTTTAAGACACCGCTATTCCCTATAGTACCAATTATAGGCATGCTCTTAACGATAGGTTTAGCACTTTACATAATAGTTACACAACCTATGAGTTTAGTAGTAACCATAGTATGGGTAGCAATTGGGCTTATTATGTACAAGATGTACTCTTTTAAGCAAGAGGTTGAGCATCTAGCACCATTACTTGCTGCTAGAGGTGATGTTATAAGGAAAGACTTTAGGATACTTGTACCATACATGCCAGAGGATCCTATAAGGTTGATAAGGTATGCTATAAATATAGCAAAGAGTACTGATGGCGAGATCAATGTCCTTAGGGTTATAACTGTACCTTATCAAGTGCCATTATCTACTGGTGTAGCATTTGTTGATGATGCTGTAAGATCCTTTGAGCCTACTAGGAGGATCCTTGAGGATAGCAATACTGTTTACCATTACCTTATTAGGATATCACATGATAGCATAGATGCACTACTTGCAAGTATAGAGGAGCAAAAGATAGATCTACTTGTTTATGACTTTGATATCTTTAAGAATAGTAAGAGGTTGCAACTGCTACTAACATGTGATACAATAGCGTTAAAGGTATCTGATGAGTCTAATGCAAAGAGGGTACTTGCATTCTATGATGATGAAGGAGTGCACTCTAAACTAGTAATTAAGTTATTAGGTTGGTTAAGGGATGCTCAGAAGACCGTAGTTTATCCATCAAGGCTAGAAGGGATAGATTATGTTAATGAGAAGGATAAATTACATGCATATGGATGTGATGTTGTAGAGGTTAAGCCATCAGATAAGATAGACAAGGAGTGGTTGGTGGATCTTATATTAAGGAGTGTTAAAGAGCATGAGCCAGAACTAATAGTATTGCCTGCAAGTATACTTGGTATAAACATACTAAACAATGTATATATACTTAGAGCCTTGGAGTCTATTGATTGTAATATAATAGTTGCAAAGAGTTTTACTATCCCTGCTATACATAAGGCTAAACTACTATTTAGGAAGATATTATACAGATAGGATTAATTAATTAATCAATTAATTAATTGCTTATCTACTTCCTCTATATTATCTACTGCTCTCTATTATCTTGCAACCCTCTGCAGGCTTGCATACCTTTGCTATACATTGCATACCATTTGCAGTGTAAAGATCTTGCATAAGGTTAGATATCCTTACTGCAATATCTCTCTTATCTGTAACTATAAGTATAGAGGGTCCTGCACCACTTATGGTTACTGCCAGTGCACCATTCCTTAATGCATGATCCTTAACCTTATCATACAATGGTATGAGATGCTTCCTTGCTGGTTCTACAACCATGTCTCTAATAGCATCTGCTATAACTCTAACATCTTGCATAGCAAACCCTGCTACCATAATACTAGCATTGGCTACATTACTAACCATATTCCTTAAACTAACACTCTCTGGCAAGACACTCCTTGCAATACCAGTCTTACCCTTTGGTACACTAATCCTTGGTGTTACTATGCATATAACTAGATCCTCTGGGGGTTCAAACCTTATAGCATTAAAAGGCTCATCTCTAACTATAACAAAACCTCCTAGCATGGATGCTGCTACATTATCGTAATGAGCAACGTTGGCAGATGCAACCTCGCCAAGTGCAGAGTATTTGATAAGCGTATTAGTATCAAGGTTAAGATCATACAATGCATCCAATGCCCTTACAGCAGCAACAGCAGATGCAGCACTAGAACCTAGCCCATATCCTACTGGGATACCCTTGGTTATCCTAACCTTTAGTGTATCGTTTATATTAAAATCTTTAACCATGCTCTTAAGTGCTAAACCAGCTGAGTTCTGCTCTACTGCTAAAGGTATAGTATTTGTGCTTGCATTCTGGTTAAAGGCAACCTCTATAGTTATATCTGATCCCTTACTATGCTCAAGAGATAACTCAACCTCATCATAATAGGCATCTAATGCTAAACCAAAGACATCAAACCCTGGTCCAAGGTTTGCTGTTGATGAGTATGCTCTAGCCTTAACATATCTGAACTTTACATGCATATGCTAGTACTCAACCTCCTCCCCTTGTTTTAATATTCTTGATAGTGCTGCTGCTAGATTAACTAAACCTTCATTGCTTATGCTTGATACAGCAAATAACTCCATTGATAAACCATACCTCTTTGCACTATGCAGAAGAGAGTTAGCAAATAGATAAACCTCGCTATCCTTCTCATTTGTAATTGCATACTCTAGTCTTGCAAGGTTAGATGACCACTTTACTATCTCACTTAGCCTATCCTTAACAAGGTCTATCTTGGATAATGCATTTATCTGTGGTATCTTAAGCCTAAGCCTTATAGATGTTGCTAGAAGTGCTATGGATAATAGGTTTATTGGTGTAGATACAAGTATGGAATCGAATAAGAATATACTTGCCTTTGCATCGCATCTAAGCTCATCTACAAATATCAAGCCAGAGGATCTATAAGCAAAGAGCTCAACCTGCCCAGGGGTATCTATTATAGCATAATCAGGATTAAGCTCATCAACCTTGCTTTGAATATCGTTTAATACTGTAGCAATCATATCACTAGCCATTATAAGAGCACCATTTGGTCCTAGTTTATACTTATCCATTATAGCATATATATCAACATAATCTCTAACATCAACATCAGGCTCATATGGTAGTTCTATAACCCCTGGATCAAGGTTCACTGCTATAGCATTAGCACTCCTACTACTGTAATACTCCAAGAGCCTAGATGTAAGCATGGATTTACCAGAGCCAGCAGTACCAAGTATGAATATTGCATGCATAGAGAGGGTAAGATAAATAGTTATTTAATCCTATAATCTAGTTACATTATAATGCAGTGGAAGAAGATACTTGCTGTAGCTGCTAGTGTAATACCGTTGATAATAATAAGCATGCTTCTTAATGTTAAGCCTGAGGATATACTATCCATAGGCATATTACCTTTCATACTTGCAAGTGCTGTAGCAGTAGCAAAGTTGTACATACAAGGGTTAAGGTTCCATTACTACGTTAGATCATTCCTAGGCAATGGTGTAGGTAATATAAACAAGAATATACAGGTAAGGATAGGGAGTGAGTTTGTTACATTAACTACACCAGCATACACTGGAGGAGAGTGGGTTAGGGTAGCATGGTTGTACAAGAATGGAGTGCACTCTGGCAAGGGGTTATGGATAATAACTATTGAGATAATAAGCGATGTATTGGTTGGCAGCACTTTAGCATACATAGCAATGATTATAGCATTTGGTGCCCATAACTACCTTATATCAACAGCCATATTAGTTATAGTAACTCCTGTATTTGCATCTTACATGACACTCTTAGCATTATCAGCAAGGAAGATAATACAGATGCCAAGGTTCACAAAGCCATTACTAACTAAACTATTCGGAGAAGAGAAGGGTGAGAAGTGGACCAATGTTATGAACGATAGTCTAAGGGGTTTATGTGAGATGTCAAGGTTGTACTTAAAGCGTTCATCTTTAAGGATATTCATGGTAGGATTAGCGTTAACATTCACTGGTGCTGCTCTGCATGGCTTAACCTTTATGATAGTAGCTAACTCAAAGGCACCAATAGGGTTCTTTGAGTCAATAGTTATGGTTGCTGCATCAATAGCAATAGGTACAGTACCAATAAGCCCTGGAGGTTCTGGGTTAACTGAGCTTGGTTTAGCATACTACTTGAATACATTTAATATAGATCCTACAAGGTTAGGCGAGGTTATAATAGTATGGAGGATAGTATCATACCATGTACCACTGTTTGTTAGCTGGATATTCCTTGTTAAATCAACAATGAAGAGGTCTTAGTCTAATATAATATCATAAGCTATACAAACTACTGGTAGAGACTTTAATCTATCCATCTATCTACTGCTCTTCCTCTACAATACTCTCAGTGCTACTCACATCCTCTAACGGTTCTAAGGACTCTAACTCAAACCTATAAACACCATCCATATCTAGGTTAAAATTCTCCTTCAAGAACTTTGTTAACCTCTCACTTAATGGTGCTTTAAATACCCTAATCTTATAAGTGTATACTATACCCTTCTTAAGAGCATCCATATCTATGCTATCACTTACCCTAGCAGTTATTATATACTTGCCAATGGGTAGCCTTTCATAGAAGTTTATATCTACAACTCTACTGCTCTTATCTATATCTAAGAAGTAACCAGTGCCTACCCAGCTATCCTCTAATCTAAAACTCTCATCCCTTATTGAGTTTATCTCATCCTCTGCCCACTTTGGGAGTTCGCTCATACCCTATTCATCCATATACTAATATTAATAAATAATTGTGTAAGTTTACTACTATTATTTATTTACTTCTTGCCCTTGCTCATCCACCACTCAAAGTACTCTGATTCCTTGCTCCTCTTCTTCTGGGGTCTAAGCTTATCTTTAAGATCATCCAGCTGCTCCCTTGTAGCATATAGCCCACACTTATTACATATGAAGTGTTTAGTGTTAACCTCATAGAGCAGTTCCCCATCACACTCTGGACATCTGTTACCCAACAAGATATCTTAACTCATACTAGAATATAAACTACTATGTTTATGCTACATTTATTATTACCATAAAGTATATCTAACTAACAAGATAAACAAAATAAAATAATAATAGGTATAGGTAGTGATAACATGAGCATAGATAAGGAGAATATAATTGAGATTATACTTAAGGCTAGGAGTGATCTTAGCAGAGAGGATATATTAAGGATGGTTGAGGAGAAGAGGAAGAGGATAGGCGCAGGGTACCTTACAGAGCAAGGAGCATTATTCCTGGTTGCTGCTGATCTTGGTGTTAAGGTAGATAATATTGCTGCTACCATGCATAGAACCCCTGAGGTAGGTTTAAAGGATCTATACTCTGGAGCAAGGGATGTTAACTTCACTGCTAGAATAATGAAGATCTATCCTTTAAAGAGGTATAGTAGAAGTGATGGCTCACAGTCTATGCTAAGGGTAGTAACAGTGTATGATAACGATAAGGTTATGCGTATGAACCTATGGGATGACCATGCAAACATTGTAGATAGGCTAAGGTTAAATGTAGGTGATGCAATAAGGGTTACAAGGGCTTATATTAAAAGCATGTTGGATGGTAGCCTTACTATAAACACCTCATCCAATACAAAGATTGAGCAGTTAGAGCATCACCCATATATAAAGAAGGTTGATGAGTTGGCTATGGATGTTGATGATCTACTTGCTAGTATTAGGGATAAGGGTATCCAATCAGATAAAGAATTTATTGTGAATGGCATACTTGCATCTAACCCTGTAATAGCATCTTATGTAAGCAGGGATGGAGGAATAAGCAGAGTATTGCGTTTCATGCTCCAAGGTTACAATGGATCTAAAGTTAGGGTAGTTATATGGGATCTTAATGACTCAAATATGACAAGGGTAATTCCATTGAATGCAAAGATAACTCTTATAGGGGTTAAGGTTAAGAATAGGGATAGTATCAACAGCAATAGTAATAGGGTAGAATTACATGGCGATGCTGGTAGTATAGTAAGATTAGCAGATGAGTATGAACATTATGATAATTATTATGATGTTATGGATGTTATGCAGTTTAATGTTATTACAATAAGTGATGATAATAGATATGCTATAGTATCTGATGCTGAAGGTAATCTACTGCTCCTAGTTATAGATATACAGAAGGAGCATGACGCAGATAGGCTAATCTCTATGCAAGAAGGGAGTATATTGGAGTGTATACCAAGCAAGATACTTGGATACACAGTATACTTGAATGATGAGTCTTATGTTAGAATCAGGGATGATGCTTACCATGAATTAAGCATTACACCAACTAAGATAGCAGATATAAAGATAGAGGATAAACTTTACATAGTAGAAGGTATAGTGCTTACAAACCCATCAAGCAGTGATATAAGGCGTAAGGACGGTAGCAATGTAAAGTACTCTGAGATGATAATAGGTGATGATACAAAGGAGGCAAAGGTTGTTGCATGGGATAAGCAAGTATCTATGCTTGAGAGGTTTAAAGTAGGAGAGAGGGTAAGGATGTATGGTATAATAGCACGTAAGAGTAGGGAGAGTATAGACTATAATAATAATGCTAGCCTTGATTACGAACTTTTAGTTAAACCATTCACAGTAATAAAGAGGTTAGGTTAAGTTTAGTCTAGTCTAGTTTAGCCTAGTCTAGTTAAATATGAACCTAGTTATCTATAGTTATACTTAACTGTCCCAGAATCCTCTTGTCCTTATATATTGCATCTCAGCCTCATATATACGCCTTACAAGTGTATTCTCATCATCACTATTATTATCATACATGCTAAGTATCCTTGCTGCACTATCAACACCTATCCCATGCCCAGATAATACTAGTAAGGCCTTCTTACCAAATGTGTATATAAGTGAGGCAGACTTCCATGCTCTCCTAAACCTATGCTCTTGATCATCACTTAACCTCTTATGCTTTATCTTTAGCATTATTGCCTTTAAGGTATCATCATCGTAAGGGTGTATTGATGCTATTAGCCTAGAGTTACACTTATCACAAGATATGTTATCTGGAGCACTAACAACATCAACTACCTTATTATAGCAACATGTTAGGCATACAAGCCTATGCTTAGTATTAATAAGCCTATCATACACCATCTGAATTATACCTTGTTCATCACTTAATGCTTTATTAGTAGTAGCAGCAGAAGTAGTATAGCCTAACTCTCTCTCTACAATCTGCTCTGCTAATGGTGATATGCTATCAACATCAACCCATACAACCTTAATCTTACCTGCCCTTATACCATCAAGTATCTTATCTGTAAGTTCTACATCATACTTCTCATGCAGTAATTCCCTTAGTGCCTCCTTAACTACAGGTGTATCCTTGTACCTCTCATACAATACCTTTGCTACCCTCTTATCATACACTGCATTACCATCAACTATACCAAAGTGCTTTGCTACATTCCATACCTTCCAGTTTAGGTTATGTGTATTTATCAGTGATGCTGTTATTATGCTAGAGATATCATAGTTGCTATACAAACACTCATAAACCTTACCCTTGATTATCTTTAAGTTAGAGCTTAACATTATCCTATATGCATCAGATCTAGAGTTAACAACATAACCTAGCATGGATGAGAGTATTGTTGATAGTAATGCTGCTAGAGTATTGTTAACTCTAGTACCAAAGCATGAATGGATTATTAAGAGCATTCCATCATTCTTATACTCTATAACTATTCTATTCTCATCTGGTATAGTGTTAAGTTGCTTAAATGTAGTCTTTAAGATGCTCTTACTATTATCACTTACATTATAATTATTACCATTAATTACTGCTCTCCTAATCTTACCTACTAGAGTTGCAGTAGCATAATCCACTGGGATCATCTCACCACTCCAGTAAGGAATGTTCATACTTGACCCATAGTATGGCTCAACGTTAACCATTAACCTTTGGTAATCAACTGAGATAACCCTCCACTGTAATCCTTTTAGTATGAATATACTACCTTGATCACAGTAATCACCAACGAACTCCTGATCAAGTGAGCCTATAACCTTGTTACTGATTATATCAAACACATCAAACTTTAATACATCTGGTATCATAGATGCATTATTATAGTAGTATATCCTTGCATTTGCTGCCTTGTATACAAGTTTATCTTCATCATACCTTACTATATCCTGCTTAGCAAGTATCTCAAGGCATCCCTTAATATCCTCTATACTTATATCCTTGAATGGATATGCCTTGCTTACTATCCCAAATGCTTCATAGATGCTAATATGATCTCTATGCTCTAATGCCAAGCCTACAAGATGGTGTGCTAATACATCCAATGGGTTATCATGCATCCTCTGCTCCTCTATAGAACCTCTCCTTAATCTAGTTAGTATTGCTAATGCCTCAAGTTCATCATCAACATTACTTGCTATTATAAGCCCTTTGGCATCCTTGCCTATACTATGCATGCTCCTTCCTATCCTCTGAGCCATCTTGGATACTTGCCTAGGGGAGCCATAGTGTATAACCATGCCTATAGAGCCTACATCTATACCCAACTCTAATGATGATGTGCATACAACTATGTTAGTATTATTATTGCTATTTGCATTGGCATTGCTAATGCTTATGCTATTACACTTATCCCTTAACCTCATCTCAGTCTCCTCTCTAACCTCCCTTGATAGTGAGCCATGGTGAACATCAACACTTACACTTGCATCTTGCTCATAAGAATGCATTATACTTGCAATATACTCAGCCTCATCCCTTGTGTTAGTGAATAGAAGTACTGAACCCCCTTTGCACTCATCCTTTACATAATCAATTATGTATGATGCTATAACTTGCATTGGGGCATCAATATACTTTATCTTAACATCATAATGCCTTAGCCTGTTATCCTTTACTACTGCACACCTTCTTCCATTACCAACAAGGAACCTTGCAGCAGTATCTATACTGCTTATGGTAGCACTTAAACCTACCCTAGTAACATGCTTATTACTTAACCTCTCAACCCTCTCCATGCTTACTGTAAGATGGGCACCTCTCTTACTTGCTATCAACTCATGTAACTCATCAACTACAATCCATTCTATAGCATGCAAGGTATTACGCATATTACCTGCTAGTATCAATGCTAGTGTCTCTGGTGTTGTTATAAGTATATCTGGAGGGTTTGATAGTATCTTCCTCCTTCTATACTGGCTTGTATCACCATGCCTAACATCTACCCTTAGGTTAAATGAGTTGGCATAGTATGTTATCCTTCTAAGCATATCTCTATTCAATGCTCTTAATGGTGTTATGTACAGTACCTTTACCCCATTGCTACTATTATTATTATTATCTTTATGCTCATCTGCAAGCATAGCCATTATAGGTATCATTGCTGCCTCTGTCTTACCTGAGCCTGTTGGTGCTATAATCAATGTATTAACCCTTCTAATGAGCAATGGTATGCTCTTCTCTTGAACCTTGGTTAGATTAGTGTAGCCAAACTTTGCATAATAGCCCTTTATGATATTCTCATCCATCATACCAATTTATTGCTTAAAGCATGTATAAACATAATGATAAAAGGATAAGTTACAAAATTAAATTAAATTAAATTAAAAATAGTGATTGTTATTTATTGCTAATCGCTAATTTAACCTGCCTTTGAATCTACTCATCGCTACAGCTAAACCTGCAACACCTGCTAGAGTTGCTAGTATCCCTACTGGGAACTCTGGTACTACAGATACAGATGCATTTGCATTCCCACTATACTTTGTATCAAATGGCTGGTTTATACCTGTGCCTAATACTTGTATATTTATTGAGTATGAGCCTGTGTTACTGAACTCAACATCTATAGAGTCTGTGCCTTCATGGGTATGAGCATCTGATTTATTAAATATAACATTGCCATTAGCATCTACTACCTTAAAGTTGTAGTTCACATGCTGTATAGCCTTATTAGTTGCTGGATCTGTGAACTTTATATCAAACCTTACCTTCTGTGGTGGATCTATGGTTATGGTACCATCGTTTGCATTACCAGCACTGAACATAACCTCAATGTTAACTGATCTGTTATCTGTTAGTAATTTTATCATTCTAGGCATCTCTTCACCTCCAGCAGCCTCAACTATAACTCTACCAATCATCCATGGATGAACAGCACAGAAGTATGGGTACTCCCCTTGCTCTTTAAACTCCCAACTTACACTCTGGTTAGGCATTATCAATTTCATACCAAAGAGTATTTTACCATCTAGATCCCATGTAGTAGCATCCAATGGGTTCTTAGCATATGTTACTGTATGGCTAGCAGTATCCTTGTTAGTCCATGTTACAGTGCTACCAGCAGGTACCTTAATGGTTGATGGATTAAAGCATTTATCACTTAACATCTTGGTCCAGTCCCCAGTTGGTTGATAACTTGGGTTACATGTCTGATTCTGTGCACCAACTGGTATCTCTACTGTGAACTGCTTCTGTGCCTGAGCATCTATACCCTGTAATGCTATTGCTATTGTAGCAAATGCTAGTGCTGAGATCAGTACTAAAGCGCTTCTTATCATTGCTGTACTATATTTAAAACTGTTACTTAAAGTTTACAGTTCATTATACACCAAGAATAAATGTAAACATCAGAATTAAGATTCATCTGTCTATAATATTAAAGATTTATTCATACATCCTTTATACCATCAGCCCCTATCTTAAATAAAGCCTCATTGCTAGAACTTAGCAATGGATAGATCAAGGTAGCCTTAACTATAGTATAGTTATCATATGAGTCAAGCCTTGTAAGCATTAACTTGTAATGTGCAAACATGGATACTGCTCTATCCATAATCTGTCTATACTTGTATCTATACTCTTGCCCTTGCTCTTCAATTACAGATGCTACTCCATTGGTTACTACAACTGCAGTATTCATAAGCAATGCATTAACTGCTAGCCTATGCATAAGTCTCATAAGCATAAAGTTACCTTCCATGCTATTGCTACCATACTCAAGCCTAAATAGTTGGGGTGCATCCTCAACTATTACAAGTGACTTTCTAGTATCTATGTAATTTATTGAGTTGAATATCTCATTAGCATTATAGACCCTATTAATGTATATTCTATCAGTAAAATTAGCATTAGAGTAAGAATACTTCATCATCTCTACAACCCTCTCTATCTTGAACTCGCCCTTTGCATCTACAATAAGAACATACTTAGAACTATAACTCTTTAATGCATTAACAGTTAACTGCATGCATAACTGTGTCTTACCAGAGCCTGCAGGACCAAATATGCAGTATAGCAAACCTCTCTTAATTCCATTATTTAGCAAGAGATCCAATGCCTTTGAGCCTGTGCTTATCACATCTAGCATTAATGATCAGTAAGATTTTTATCTTGGGGTTAAGCCTAATTTTCAAGTGAAGTCTTTGTCAAGCCAGCAATACCCAAAGAGACCGTTAACTGTACTGCAGAAGGCTATAAACAAGAAGGTTGCTGTTAGATTAAAGAATGAGAATGAGTATAGAGGGAAGATGAGTAATGTTGACTCTTACATGAACTTGATACTAGAGGATGCTGAGGAGTTCAATGGGCAGACACATGTAGCAAACTATGGCAAGGTAGTGATAAGGGGTAACAATGTACTATTCATCAAGTTAGAGGATGAACTATAAATACAGTAGTAAGAGGAAGATTTTATAATAACTAGTGTGGTGTAGCCTTTGATGAAGCAACTGTTTACCTCAGAGTCTGTTACAGAGGGGCATCCAGATAAGGTGTGTGATCAGATAGCAGATGCAATATTGGATGAGTATCTGAAGCAGGACAAGTACTCAAGGGTTGCTGTTGAGGCATTAGCAACCCATGGACTTATAGTAATAGCAGGGGAGGTTACTAGCAATGGGCATGTTGATATACCAAGTGTAGTAAAGAAGGTTGTAAAGGATATTGGGTATGGTAACAGTGAGTCTGGGCTGGATATAAACAGTTACAGGATAATAGAATCTTTGCATGAACAGAGCCCAGATATAGCACAGGGTGTTGTAAGAGGAGATGGTATGATAGGTGCAGGAGACCAAGGGCTTATGTTTGGCTATGCATGCAATGAGACTGAAGAGCTTATGCCTATGCCTATAATGCTTGCAAACAGACTTACCATGAGGTTAGCAGAGGTTAGGAAGAAGGGTATACTGCCATGGCTTATGCCAGATGGTAAGTCCCAGGTAACTGTAGAGTATGAGGATAACATTGCAAAGAGTGTTAAAGCAGTAGTGTTATCTGCACAACATGCTAAGGATGTTGATATAGATACTGTTAGGAGAGAGTTGATGGACAAGGTTATACTCCCTGTATGTAATGAACTCCTTGCTAAGGATGCTAAATTGTATATAAATCCAACTGGTAGATTCGTTATAGGAGGACCTGCTGCTGATACTGGGCTTACTGGAAGGAAGGTTATGGTTGATACATATGGTGGTGTATGTAGGCATGGAGGAGGAGCATTCTCTGGCAAGGATCCAACAAAGGTTGATAGAAGTGCATCATACATGATGAGATATATAGCAAAGAACATAGTTGCATCTGGGCTTGCAGAGAGATGCGAGGTACAAGTAGCATATGCAATAGGAGTAGCTGAACCTATAGCAGTTAATGTTAACACCTTTAATACTGGTAAGATACCAGATGAGGAGATAAGCAATATTATACTTAAAAACTTCGATCTCACGCCTCTAGGAATAATAAACACACTAGATCTAAGAAGAGCAATATACAGAAAGACAGCAGCCTATGGACATTTTGGAAGGAATGGGCCAGAGTTTACATGGGAGAAGACTGATAGGATAGATGTATTTAGGGTATAATATAATTATGCTAAGCAATAAGTTTTTATTTATTATTTATTATTTTATTATTTATATTCTCCATTACAGGATTTAATATACTCTAATGCTCTCTTAATATCATAATCTAACCCATACCTCTTCTTGAAGAAGTTAATTATATTTATTAGATCCCTCTCAAGCAGTAGATCAGCGCTTGGGTGCTCTCTGCATACACACTGAGGCCAGTCTATTATCCATATGTTATTACCATCATATAGTATATTATACTCACTTAGATCCCCACTAACCAATTTAGCATTGCAATATGCAATCTTTATATTATAAAGTATGTTACTAAGAACCTCCTTAGGGTTATGCAATATATTACAATCTATCAACCTAATACCCTCTATGTACTCCATAACTATAGCATGCTTATTATAGGCTAAGACCTTAGGTACATTAACATTAAACGCTCTTAACTTATTTAATGCATTGTACTCTCTCCTTGCAGCCTCAACACTTAGCAGTAGCCAATTATGCACATGCTCATCTATCCTGTATGAACGCTTTCTAGCAACATCCCTGAAGCTTATCCTCCCTATCCTAAACAACTTCAATGCCAATCTATTTGCATTAGAGTCTATACACTCTAGCACATCAGCCTCCTTGCCTATACCTATAGGCTTACCTACACCCACTACTATATCCTTGCTTGCAAGCTCCCAGAGCACTAGAGCATCAAGCCCAGAGTATACTAATCTATACCCATTCTCATCCTTTACTATAAACTTCTTCTCATTAAGTCTTGCTAGAGCAAAGTTAACCCTATCTATATGCATCCTTGCCTTATATACTATCTGCTCTACCTGCATTACATTATAATCTCTTAGCATTGAGTACATAGCCTTAAGCACTCTAACCTCCTCATATGTAAGATCCTTTACATACCTTGCATACAGCATGAGATTGAATAAATAGCACTTGATTATATCTTAATCTAATACAAAAATGAGCAATGATGATATTAGCATAGCAGAGCAAGAGCTTGAGCTGCCAGAGGAGATAGAGGAGAAGAAGAGGAAGGGTCTACTTAGAACTGGGTATACTACTGGTACATGTGCCACTGCTGCAACTAAAGCAGCATTAATAGCATTGTTAAGAGGTAGTATACCCAAAGAGGTTACAGTTACTCTACCAAAGGGTAACACTGCAGTTATACCAGTTAAAGAGTGCAAAGTAGAAGATGGATATGCTGAATGTACTGTTGTAAAGGATGCAGGGGATGATCCAGATGTAACACATGGAGCAGAGATAGTCTCTAGGGTTGAGCTGACAGATGATATAGGTAATATAGATATACAGGGAGGTAAGGGTGTTGGTATAGTAACAAAACCAGGCCTAGGGTTAGAGATAGGAAAGCCTGCAATAAACCCAACTCCTAGGAGGATGATAATTACTGCTGTAAACGAGGTTGCACATGAGATACTAAGCAAGAAGGGTGTAAAGGTTACCATATCTGTACCCAAGGGAGAAGAGCTTGCAAAGAAGACAGATAACCCTAGGCTAGGAATAGTAGGAGGTATAAGCATACTAGGTACAACTGGAATAGTTATACCATACTCTACTGCATCCTTTGCTGCAAGTATAAGACAGGCTATAGATGTTACAGTTGCAATGGGCAATGATACAGTAGTATTCACAACTGGAGGTAGGAGTGAGGAGTTCATAAAGAGAGTTATTGATCATACATTGCCTGATCACTGCTTCATACAGATGGGTGATTTTGTAGCATACTCTGCTAGGACTGCAGCAAACAAGGGTATAAAGAGGATCATAGTTGGAGGGTTTATAGGCAAGTTATCAAAGGCAGCAAAGGGTATAAAACAGACACATGTTAAAGGCTCAAAGGTTGATATGGAGTTCCTAGCATCAATAGCAAAGGAGTGTAATGCTGATCCTTCTAGCATAGAGGAGATAAGGAATGCAAACACTGCAAGGCATGTAATGGAGATAGTTATGAGTAAAGGTATAAAGGGCTACTTTGATAGATTATGCATGCTAGTATGCGAGAGGATATATGAGTATACAGATAGCAAGGTTGATTCCGTAGAGTGCATAATGTTTGATTTTGATGGTAACATAATAGGTAAGGCAATTCTATGCAAAGATGGTAAAGGTGTTAGATATGAGTAGTAATTATAAGTTAAGAGTAGCAGTAATAGCAATAACAAAGAATGGGGTAGATATTGCACTAAGGATAAAGGCAAAGATGAAGGATTGGGATGTATATGCACAAGAGAAGTTCAGATCAATCTATAATAATAATGATGATGGGATAAACTGGTATAACGAGCCTACAGCCTCATTAGTTGCAAGATTATTCAACTCTTACAATGCATTTGTATGCATATTCTCACTTGGTGCTGTTGTAAGGCTTATAGCACCTTACATTAAGGATAAGAAGAGCGATCCTGCTGTTGTTGTTATAGATGATAAGGCTAAGTTTGTTATAAGTGCATTATCAGGTCACCTTGGAGGGGCTAATGATTTAGCAAGGATGATTGCAAGTATATTAGGTGCAACACCAGTAATAACAACAGCTGCAGATGTTAATGAGACAATAGCAGTAGATCTACTTGGCAAGGAGTTCAACTGGGTTATAGATGATATTACTGATGCTAATGTAACCATGTTAAGTGCAGCAATGGTAAATGAGGAGCCCATAGGAGTTTATCAAGATGCTGGAGAGCTTAGTTGCTTGATTAACAGAAGGCTGCCAGCAAACGTAACAGTATTCAAGACATTAGATGATCTTATGCTATCAGGCTATAAGGCATTGATAGTTACTGATAGGATAATCGATGATAAGTATAGTGAGTTGATCAAGAGATCTGTTATATATAGACCAAAGAGCTTAGTAGTTGGATTAGGGCTGCATTATGATACAAGCAAGGAGGAGATAGAGAAGGCATTAGAGCAGGTATTCAAGGAGAATGGATTAAGTATGAAGTCTATAAGGAATATAGCAACACTTAAGAGACCTGTAGAGGTTAAGGGCTTGGTAGAGTTCAGTAAGGAGCATGGTATAGATGTTAGATACTACAGCAAGGAGGATCTAGCAAGTGTTAATGTACCTAACCCATCAAGCATAGTTAGCATGTATGAAGGAACCCCTAGTGTAGCTGAGGCTTCTGCAATACTAGACTCAAATGGTACACTAATAGTAGAGAAGAGGAAGTTCCCACCAAACCTAACAATTGCTGTTGCAAGGGTTAAATACCAAAGTTAGTACTATAGGCTATGGATAATAGTAGGCATGGTATAATGCTAATAGATAGAGGTAGCAAGGATGTAGATGTTAAGCATGAGCTGTATGAGTTATGCAGATTGGTTAAGGATAAGGGTAATTACTACTATGCAACATACTCATTCTTGGAGGTTACAGAGCCTTCCATAGAGCATGGCATAAAGGAGTGTAAGGACTCTGGTGTAGAGTTCTTAACTATAGTACCATACTTCCTATACCCTGGGCTTAAGATGAAGCTTGCAGTATGTAAGAGTGCAAGAGTAGCAAGAGAGATGGGCTTAAGGTTTGTTATAGCAAGTTCACTTAACTATCATGATATGCTTATACAGCTTGTAAGGTTAAGGGTAAGTGAGGCAAAGAGTACTTATAATATAATAGAGGAGGATGATAAATGTGATCTACTTCTTATAGGGCATGGTAGCAGTGATACAAATGCAAGGAAGACATTTGAGAGTATTGCTCATGCATTAAGATCATACTATAAGAGCGTTAACATATGCTTCCTAGAGCTTGATAGACCTAATATAAAGGAGGGTATAATGCTCTCATCTAAAGGATCATCAACATTGATAATAATGCCTTACTTCTTGCATAATGGTACGCATATGAAGCATGATGTTAAGAATGAGGTAAACGATGCGTTAAGTTATGCTAATGTAAGGTGTAAAGTTGTAATAGCAGGGCATCTAGGTGTTAGTAGCATACTAGCAGATCTTATAATAGCAAGGGCAAGGGAGGTTGAGTCAATTATAGCAAGAGCATCTAGCAAGCATAAAGGGTGATCTAATGCAAAGGTACAAGGGTGATGATATAGAGGATCTTAGCATGAGTATAATAGAGCAGGAGATTGCTGATGAGCATAAGAGTAGGTATAATGATCTGGAATGGTTAGTAGTTAGAAGGGTTATACATGCTACAGCAGATTACGATTTTGCCTACTCAAACTCAAGTAACTCACTTATCTTTACATGTAATGCATTAAAGAGTGCACTTAACTCAATAAAGGATAGGTGTAGTATAGTATGTGATACTGATATAATATATGCTGCATTGAATAAGAGCATGCTTGAGAGGTTATCGTTAAGATGCATATGCAAGATATCTGAGCAAGAGGTTATAGATGAGGCAAGGAGGCTTAACAAGACTAGGGCTCAGGTTGCTATGAGGTTATGCTCTAATTACATAGATAATGGTATAGTTGCTATAGGCAATGCACCTACAGCATTGTATGAACTTATAAATATGATAGAAGAGGGTTATGTTAAACCTAGGCTTATAATAGGCATACCTGTAGGCTTTGTATCAGCTGTAGAGGCTAAGGAAGCATTAATAGAGTTAGGTAAGAGGAGGAGTGGGATAGAGTATATAACTAATAAAGGTAGAAAGGGAGGAAGTACTGTTGCTGCAGCTATACTTAATGCAATATTCAAGATATATCTTAGCAGTAAAACGTAATTATAACCTTTTATACCTCTTACATGCCTTTATAAGATTCCTTGCTATATCTTTGTATGCAAAGTGTATATGCATGTAGGATGCCAATGTATTATATACTATAATACCATCATGCTTGCAATCTATCCCCTTACCCCTTAGCATCTCATATGCAAATACACTATCCTCTGCTACATTATCCAATCTTGAGTAATGGAACTCATGCCCCCTAATGATATTTGCATGTGTAGATACAATACATGGCTTTACTACCTTAGCCTCAGTATAATTTAGTGTAAGCCTCTTGCCCATAATTGTATCAGCATCAATCAATCCTATCATCCTATACTTACCATTATCATTGATTATACACCTGCTAAGGTACATAAGGCCACCACACTCAGCATATATAGGCATACCATCCTCAGCCATCCTCTTTATACTACTCATCATGCTGGTATTCTTACTTAAGGCATCTGCAAGTACCTCAGGGAACCCTCCTCCTATGTATAAAGCATCACAATAAGGTAGATCTTTATCATTAACTGGGCTAAAGAACTTGATATCTGCATACATACTTAGAATATCTATGTTATCTGCATAGTAAAAGTTGAATGACTCATCCAAGGCAACCCCTATGCTAATATCTTTCCTTGTATTAATTCTAGCAATGCTCTTATTACTATGGCTAGAGCCTATCCTCTCTTTAGCACTACCCTCAACTATACCAACTATAGCATCTATATTAAGATGGTCCTTAACATAAGCAGCAACCTTATATGCTTTATCATGAATATTCTTGCTCTCATATGTAGGTATCAAGCCAAGATGCCTCTCCTCAAGCATTATCTCATTACTCCTCTTAACAACCCCTAATACCTGTATATTCAACTGCTCTAATGCATCTCTGCAATACTCAGCATGTCTATCGCTTGCTATGTTGTTAAGTATAACACCCTTGATCCTTGAGTATCTACTCCTGCTATATCTTATAAATCCTAGTGCAACTGCTGCTATAGATCTTGCACTCTTGCTAGCATCTAGCACAAGTATAACTGGGCTCTTGAGTATCCTTGCTACATGTGCAGTGCTAGCATAATCATCCTTACCAGATAACCCATCATACATTCCCATAACACCCTCTATAACTGCTACATCAGCATCATGCATAGCATTAACAAAACTTGCTATTACCCCATCCTCACGCATAAGCCATGGATCAAGGTTCCTTGATGCTCTCCCTGTTATGCTTGTATGGTATGAAGGGTCTATGTAATCAGGACCAACCTTGAAGCCTTGAACCCTGTAACCCTTATCTATTAATGCCTTCATTATCCCTATTGCTATGCTTGTCTTACCTACACCACTACTTGTACCTGCTATAACTAACCTTCTATAATTAAGATCTAAGCCTTTATCCATCTATCTATCTGAAGGTTAAATAAGTTAGCTTATATCAATATTAGCATGATAGAGGATAGGGATGATAGAGGGCTTGTTATAGTCTATACAGGTAATGGTAAAGGCAAGACCACTGCAGCATTAGGTCTTGCACTAAGGGCAGTAGGATATGGTATGAAAGTAGCAATGATACAGTTCATAAAGGGCTCATGGTACTATGGAGAGTTAAAGAGTGCAAAGAGGTTAGAGCCAGAGTTTGAACTTGTAACAGCTGGGAAGGGGTTCGTTGGGATAATAGATGATAGACTTGATAGGCAAGAGCATATAAACGCTGCTAGAGATGCTTTAATAATAAGCAAGGAGAAGATAACATCTAATCTTTATGATATAGTTATACTTGATGAGATAAACTACGCTGTTAAACTTGATCTTATAAGTGTTGATGATGTTATAGAACTTATAAGATTAAAGCCTGCAAAGACTACTCTAGTGCTTACAGGGAACTATATTGATGAAAGGATAATAGATCTTGCTGATATTATAACTGAGATGAGAGAGGTAAAGCACCATTATAGGCAAGGTATCAAGGCTAAGAGAGGTATAGACTTTTAACTATAAACGATAGAATAAATTACAGTTAAACAGCTGCTATAAATATGCATGTAGGTAAGGACGAGTTACCTGAGGAAGGAGAGCTTGTTATGGCTACTGTAAATGATGTACTAGCACAGGGAGCATATGTTAGCCTTGATGAGTATGATGGTCTAATAGGCTTCTTGCATATATCTGAGATAGCAACTGGATGGGTAAAGAATATAGAGCATTATGTTAAACCTCAGCAGAAGTTGGTCCTTAAGGTTATAAGGGTTAACAAGGCTAGAAGAGAGGTTGATCTCTCACTAAGGCAGGTTACAAATGAGGAGAGGAGGCTTAAGTTAATTGAGTATAAGAAGAGTGAGAAGGCTAAGGCATTCCTACGTATAATAAAGGAGAAGTGTAATATGAGTGATGAGGAGTTTAATAGGTATGTTGATATCATCTTAGATGAGTATCCTATGCTTTATGATATGTTTGAGGATGTTGCTAGGAAGGGTATAAAATGTATAGAACATCTTAACCTACCAGAGGTTATGCTTAATGCTATACAAGAGATAGCAAGTAAGATACGTATACCTGGTGTTGAGATAGGTGGGGTGATAGAGCTAATGTGTGCAAGAGAGGATGGTATAGAGGTTATAAAGGATACTCTATTAAATGCTATAGAGAGTAAAGGTAGTAGCAGTATGAAGGATGGTAAAGATGTTAAGGTTAACATACTGTACCTTGGTGCACCAAGGTATAGACTTACTATAAAGGCTGAGAACTTCAAGGTAGCAGAGAAGACCTTAAATAGCATACTCCAGAGTATACAGAAGAGTATAGAGAAGAAGGGTGGCGTATTCAAATTCACTAGGGAAGAGTCACGCAAGGGTGTTACTGATTGAGAGCATTATTAAGGAAATGCTTTATCTGCAATACATATACCTTAAAGGATAAGTGCCCTAGATGCAATGCTGATACACATAATCCACATCCACCAAAGTTCTCGCTTGATGATAAGTATGTAAGGTACAGGGTTGCTGAGAGATATACTAAAGAAGAAAATAAATAAATAATAAAATATATTGAAAGATAATTCTTTCTTTAAAGAAAACGGTTGCTCTCTGCTATTAATGTCCTCATCATTATTATTATTTATTTAGCACTTTTTAACGCTCTACCTTAAGTATATTAACCTCACATACCTTTACAAGGTCTTTGAACCTCTTAGCATCATCCTCTGAGCCAACTATTGTACCATAGTGCATAGGCACTGCTATCTTTGGCTTTATCATGTTAACTGCCTGTACAGCCTCATCTGCTGTCATAACGTATGTACCACTAACAGGTAGCAATGCTATATCTATGTTAGAGAACCTCTTCATCTCCTCTATAGCATCTGTATCACCAGCATGGTATATCCTAACACCATTTATAGTAACTATGAAGCCTAACATGTTTGCCTCCTTTGGATGGAATGGCTTCTTTGTATCTGGGTTTATCTTGTTTGTATTGTATGCTGGAACTGCTTCTACATCTATGCCCTTTATGCTTACCTTATCCCATGGCTTTACTGCTTTAACCTCTTTAACCTTTATGTCCTTTAACTCGCTTGCACATTTATCTGTTGTAATAATAACTGTATCATCCTTTATAACCTTCTTAATATCATCCTTGCTAAGATGATCAAAATGCTCATGTGATATAAGAAGTATGTCAGCCTTTATACTCTGCTCTTTATCTAGTCTGTAAGGGTCTATATATACTGTTGATCCATCGCTTATCCTAAATGTATCATGCCCTAGCCATGTTACCTTAACACCCTTGTACTCTAACATATACTTGCTTAGCATAAGTACTAATTATTCATTACTAATGGATTATGGTAACAACATCATCCCTTAATGTAACTACACCTATACCTCTCCTCCTTAATTTACGAATAAGTTCATTATCCATAGTTGCAACATAGCATTTTGTACTAGAGGAGTAGTCTACTATCATCTCATCAACATCATAACTGCTACTTGCTCTATACCCTTTACATATATCAACTACATTAAACTCCTTACTGTTAGAGATAACCTCTAATGCTAACATTGCATTCTTTGCCCTCTTTACATTAGAGGATCTTGCTATTCTATTCAACTCATCTATAACAATGGTAGGAACAAGTAACTCCACCTTACCAAGGTTAAGTGTTAGATTATCAAGGCATTTTATGGACTTGCTTACTAATACCATGATAAAGCTTGTATCCAATAGTAGTACTACAATGATAACACTTACCCCCTCAATGCTTGCCTACAACTGAACCTGCGCCTATTAGCCTCCACCTATCTGCTATCCTTCTACTTATTGCTACCTTGCTGTTAGGTAATACACATGTAGGTCTCTTAAGCTTAAGGGTTAACCTACCATCATGTACAGATTTTACACTTGCTACTAATGCAGCAGTCCCAATGTTTACCCTTAGTGTCTCATTAACCTTTATAGGCTCAACCTTAACAAGATCTTGTGTACCTATAGCAGTATCGAATAACCTACTCTCTATTGTAACCTCATCAACCTCCTTAGGTAGCCTACCAGGTTTACCTACAACAGAGCCTACAAGGGAATCACTCTTGGTGTATGATGGATCTAACTTTGTACCTATAGCAACAAGCCCCCCTGGTCTAACGTAATCTACCATACCAGCACTTGTAGCAAGACTTGCTACTTTAGTAACTATAGGCTCATATGTATTCTTCCTCTCATCATATATACCTGGTCTTATCTCTATCTCATCCCCGACCTTGAACTCGCCCTGTAATAGAGAACCCCCTAAGACACCCCCTTTAAGATCCTTTATTGGGGTACCTGGTTTGTTAACATCGAATGATCTTAACACATACATTATAGGATCAGCATCTTTATTCCTCTCTGGAGTAGGTATATGCTCCTCTATAGCCTGTATAAGTGCGTCTATGTTAACCTTCTGTTGTGCTGATACTGGTATTATGGGAGTGCTACTCTCATCCATGTACTCTGCTATAAACTCCTTTATCTTTGCGTAATTTGCCTTTGCCTCATCGTAACTTACAAGATCAACCTTGTTCTGCACAACAACTATATTTCTTATTCCTAATATGTGTAGAGCCATCATATGCTCTCTAGTCTGGGGCTTTGGTACAGGCTCATTGGCTGCTATTACTAGCATTGCACCATCCATAAGCGCAGCACCAGAGAGCATATTTGCCATTAAGCTCTCATGCCCTGGAGAATCAACAAAGCTTACAACTCTGCTTAACTCACATCTATTACTACAGTTATTGCATGTAGGAGATGTTGAGTAGCACTCTGGTATACTGCATGATGAACACTTGTAGAATGCAGCATCTGCATAACCTACCCTTATGGTTATACCCCTCTTCAACTCTTCACTGTGTGCACTAGTCCATACACCTGTTATAGCCTCAACTAGGGTTGTCTTGCCATGATCAACATGACCTGCAGTACCTATATTTATACATGGTTGGTATCCATACTTCTGTATATACCACTCTGGTAAAGTATCTCTCCACTGCAACACTTATGCTATTGATAAGGGCTGGTATTAATCTTTGTATTATAGGAGTTACATTACTAATATTACGTGGATTATTTTTATTACTCGTTCAGTTAATTATTTGTAATAATATTATTGCTTAATTGATCAGATCATTGGCCTTGAACTGCTTTTTCTTCCTCCTCTTTCTTCCTTTCCTCCCCCTTTACCTCATTTAATGCATCTATAAGAACTGCATTGATCTGATAGATATCCTCGCTTATTACATTGCCCCTAACCAGCTTCCTCTTTCTCTCACCCTTTCTAACATTCCTTAGCCCAGTCCCCTTGGTAAGCAATACGTACTTCTTTACTGCACCATGTACATCTGGTCTCATAGGTATGCCAGATCTATCACTCCCGCCTGTTATCTTTATCTTACCTGGTAAGCCTATGAGTGTAGCATCAAAGACATCCCCTATCCTTAACCCAAGCAAGGGTTTAGCCTTATCATCCTTAACCTCATAGCTCACAACCTTACCCTTCTTATCTCCTACAACCAGTTTGAATGTAACCAATACAGATGCATTGCTTATTAGAGTTAATCAATCTTTCGCTCCTCATTTATTTATCCCATCTTATTATAATATCTATGATGGGAAGAAAGGGTGTGCTCTTCATAGGTAATGATGAAGCAAGCAAGAAGGCAAGGGATATGCTTACAGAGGCGGGCATAGAGTTCGTTGAGTACAATGTTGATGTAGAGCCAGAAGGATGCTGTGGTGGCTTTAAGACAGCTGTACCATCGTTGTTTGCTCCAGAGGGTATATTTAGAGGGTTGGATGGGATAGCAAGATATATAGAGTTAAGGAAGAGTAATAGGCTCTATAGCAGTGAGAGTGCATACTGGTGAGAGCAACTCTATTTTAATTAAATATAATAGGCAGTAAGTAGAGTAATTAATTATTTATGCTAGCATTGGATAGTTTGGTCAAAAGGTACATACTTGAGTTAGATGAACCTATGCATGGTGGTAGGTATTACTTGCATAATCAAGACTCAAATAAATATATAATAGATTTTAGCACTAGTATAAACCCCTTAGGGGCATCTCAGCATGTTATAAAGGCTATAATTGATAATCTAATTGGTAACAGTAATAGTATAACAGAGTATCCTGACCCCCATGCAAGGATGTTAAAGAGCAGTATATCTAAGTATATAGGTATAGATGAGGATTACATACTTGTTGGCAATGGCTCAAGTGAGATAATATACACATTGGCTGATACCTTTATTAAAGAGGATGATGAGGTTGCTATAGTAGAACCAACATTCTTGGAGTATGCACGTGCATGTAAGAAGAATGGTGCAACTATAAAGCATATCATGATGAACAATCTTAAGTTAGATTATGATATCATAGAAGAGAATATAATAAATGATAATAATGATATTAAGATGCTCTTCATATGTAATCCTAACAATCCAACAGGAATTCTTACAGATGACTCAATTATGCTTAAGGTAATAGAGTATTGCTATAATAAAGGAATAGTAGTTGTACTAGATGAGTGCTTTATAGAGTTCACAGATGAGCAAGGTTATGCAATCAAGGTGAAGGAGTTTGATAACCTTGTAGTTATTAGATCATTAACTAAAGCATTTGGTCTTGCTGGTTTAAGGGTAGGCTACTGTGTATCAGACCCAAGGATAGTTAAAGTATTAAGCAAGGCTAAGGTACCATGGAGTGTTAATGCAATTGCACAGATAGCTGGTATTAATGCATTAAGCGATCTAGAACACTTGAGTAAGAGTAAGAGTGTTATAATGAAGGAGAAGGTATTCTTGATCAATCATCTAAGATATAAAGGTATAAAGCCATTAGAATCAGATACAAACTTCTTTCTTTTAAGATTAGAGGGCTTTAACTCCAAGATGCTTAGAGATGCACTTCTTAGCAAAGGTATACTTGTTAGAGATTGTAGCAACTTCTATGGTATGAATAATAGTTACATTAGGATATCTACTAGGTTAAGGGATGATAATATAACTCTCATAGATGCTATTAAGAGTATACTGTAATAATATGGTGGTATCATGGGTTGCATAATGATACAAGGTACATCATCTAGTGCTGGTAAGAGCATTATTGTAACTGCTTTATGTAGAATACTTGCAGATGAAGGTTATAAGGTTGCACCATTCAAGGCACAGAATATGTCCTCAAGGCTTTATACTATAGATCATGCTAACAGTAACAATAGTGTAATTGCTTTAGCACAAGCATTACAAGCATTTGCAGCAAGGGTTAAACCAAGTGTATACATGAACCCAATACTGCTCAAACCATTGGGCAATTACATGAGTAAAGTTATAGTATTAGGCAAGGAGTATAAAGTAATGCATGCAAAAGAGTACTATGAGAGGTTTGCATTAAATAAAGGATTAAGTATTGCTATAGATGCATTCAAAGAGTTATTAAGAAATAATGATGTTGTAGTTATAGAAGGTGCAGGATCTCCTGCTGAGATAAACATCGCCAAGTATGATATAGCAAACATGAGGCTTGCTGAGAGGATAAATGCACCAGTCCTTATAGTCTCTGATATAGAGAGAGGAGGGTGCTTTGCTAGCATGCTTGGCACACTACATCTGCTTAAGAGACACGAGAGAGAACTTGTTAAGGGCTTTATAATAAACAAGTTCAGAGGGGATATGAGTATACTTGATACTGCTATAAGTAAGTTTAAGCGTATAGCAAAGAAGGATGTTATTGGTGTCATACCATACATAGATGATCTTAAGATACCTGAGGAGGATTCACTTGGCTCCAATTCTAATGAACAATGTAATAATATTGATATATCAATGCTTAATGATATGCTAAATAAACTCTCTGATATAATTAAGAGGAGTATAGATATGGATATAATCAAAGAGCTGATAGTTGCAAGTAATGCCAAATGATAGAATTGAATGGAAGTATATAGATAGTTATTAGTTGATATGCTTGATTCTTTACTTATCTCAACCATAGTACTCTTTAGTGCTATAGCTATTGATCTAACAGTAGGTGAGTATCCTACTAGACTTCATCCTACTGTATGGGTTGGAAGGATTATAGGCTTCTTCAAACCTAGGCTTAAAGACTCCTCAGCAAAGAGGGAGTATATTAAAGGTACCATATTTGCATTGATGCTAGTAGTTACATCATTCACAGTTGCTCATTACATACTTGTGTCTGCTTCATTACTAGATATGCTAATAGCAACTGCTCTAGCAGTGTTAATACTTAAGAGTACATTTGCAATAAGGTCTATGGAGGAGCATGCTAAAGCAGTTATAGATGCTATTGTTATAGATAATGATATAATAACTGCAAGGCAAAGACTAGCAAGGATAGTAGGTAGGGATACATCTAACCTTGATGATGAGCATATACTATCTGCTGTAATTGAGAGTATAGGGGAGAGTATAGTTGATGGTATAAACTCCCCTCTATTCTACTATGCTCTGTATGGTGTTCCATTAGCATTTGCTTATAGAGTAATAAACACTCTAGACTCAATGCTTGCATATAGAGACCCTTACCATAAGCATATAGGCTATGCTTCAGCAAAGTTAGATACTATAGCAAACTACATACCTGCTAGAATAACTGCTATTATAATAGTTATAGCATCATTACTGCTAAGGCTAGATTGGAAGAATGCATTTAAAGTAATGCTAAGAGATAGGCATAATACCCCTAGTAAGAACTCTGGTTACCCAATGTCAGCACTAGCTGGAGCATTAAGGATAAGGCTTGAGAAGATAGGTTACTACACATTAGGGGATGCATATGAGAGTATAAGCATAAAGCATTACATGCTAGCTGTGAAGGTTATGAAGTTAAGTGCATTGATATTCATACTTATTGTTGTTATACCATTACTACTATTAAGAGCATTTATAGTATATAGATAGGTAGGTTGGTGTGTTAGATGAGCATCGGACCATTGCTAGCATTAATCTCATTCTTAACTATAATACCAGTTAATAGATCGTACCAATTAGATTACACTGCTAGATACATGTTCCTCTTCCCTTTAATAGGCTTGATCATTGGATTTATAGTAGGTTCAATAACATTCTTGCTAAATAACCTTATAAGCAATGCTTGGATAGTAGCACTGATAGCAGCATCACTACTGCTTATAATCACAGGTATGCATCATACAGATGCACTTGCAGACTTTGCTGATGGTGTTATGGCTAAAGGTAGTAGAGATGATAAGTTAAAGGCATTAAGAGATCCTGCAGTAGGATCAGCAGGAGCAGCAGTCCTAATACTCTACATAGCAGGCTTGATAGTAACAATATCATCCATTAATGCTAATACTCTTGTTGCAATTATAGTTAGTGAGAGTATAGCAAAGTATACTATGGTTATTCAAGCATCATTGGGCAAGGCTGCATGGGAGGGTATAGGTACACCATTTACCAAGGCAATGAGCATTAAGGATAAGAGTGGTAGGGATAAGTTTATTGTATCAACACTACTAACTATATTAATAGCATACATCTTAGCATCAGATATAGGCATATATGCTCTGATAACATCTATAGTATCTGCATTAGTTATGCTATTGATAGCATATAGAAACTTTGGTGGTGTATCAGGTGATCTCTTTGGTGCAACAAATGAGTTAGCAAGGCTAATCTCACTAATAGTCTTTGCTATCTCTTAACAATATTTATCTATGTAAACACCATTTACAGCATGTATGCATGCATTAGTTATGGCTGGAGGCAAAGGAACTAGAATGAATGCTAGATGTGAGAAACCTTTGCTTAATATAAACGGTAAACCTATGATAAGCTATGTACTTAATGCATTAATAGACTCTAAATGCTTCAATTATGTATGGGTAGCAGTTAGCAAGAATACAGTTAATACAAAGGCATATCTTAATGAGCATTATAGATCAGTAATGGTAATAGATACTCCTGCTATTGATTATGTATATGATCTTAACTATGCACTTACATACATAAGCAATCATATGTACAATGCTGAGCCTATACTAATAACAGCAGCAGATCTGCCATTACTTGATTGTAATATTGTAAAGTATATAATTGATATGTATGAGCATTACAGTAGTAAGAAGGATGCTTGGATAGTTATAGTTGTAAGCACAAAGCTGTTAAGATATACGCAAGTAAGCAGTAAATTGCAAGTGAATGGGATGGATAAGTATTATAGTGGTATAAGCATAGTTAGCCCTAGAGTTCTAGATAATATTATTTATAATACGCATAATAGCATAAAGGAAGAGTATATGCTAATAGATGATGTTAGGGTAGCAGTTAATGTTAATACAATGAATGATCTTAAGCTTGCTGAGATGATGCTTCTGAGTCTAACCTAGTTAGTATCTTGGCATGTATTAGAGCCTTACCTCCAGTACTCTTAGCAAGTAGCATGCCACACTTACCACACTTTATATCTGTAGTTGTATGTGAGTATATTACCCTCTCAGCATTACACTTTGTACATTGCACTAGCAGGAACATGCTCCTTGGTGTAGGTATTAGTATATGCTCCCTCTTCATCCTCATACTATCTCAACCTTCCTAAGCCTTATACCCTCCCTCTGAAGAGTATATCCGCATGTCTTGCACTTTAATTTGAGCATCTGTTTCTTTGTTGTCTTTGCTGTCCTCTTCTGCTCTGGGAACTTCTGACCTCCATAGCCCTTCTTCTCCTCCTCATGCTTTCTAACACCTAGAGCCATACTCCTATCCTTGCCCTTCTTATACAAGGAGACTGTATGCTCAGTATGCTTCTTGCACCTAGGGCAGTAAGTGTTTATCTCTTTAGGTACCTTCATACCATGAATTATATCAAGCTTTAATTTAAACTACTCCCAAAAATTATAAATTGGAGTTTCTGATATCTAGTCTAGGTGATCTAATTTGGCAATACCAGTTACAACAGCAGGAGGTACTGTACCAGTTCTCATACTAAAGGAAGGTGCAAAAGAGACCAAGGGCAGAGAGGCACAGAGGAACAATATAACTGCAGCAAAGTTAGTTGCTGAGATAGTTAAGACTAGCCTAGGACCTAGAGGCATGGATAAGATGCTTGTAGATACCCTAGGTGATGTTACAATAACAAATGATGGTGCTACTATATTAAAAGAGATGGATGTACAGCATCCAGCAGCAAAGATGATGGTTGAGGTTGCAAAGGCTACAGATAATGAGGTTGGTGATGGTACAACATCAGCAGTTGTCCTTGCTGGTGCATTGCTTGAGAGGGCAGAGGAGCTTATAAACAAGGATGTACATCCTACAATAATAGTTGATGGGTACAAGAAGGCATGTGAGAAGGCTATCTCTATACTTAAAGAGGTTGCAACAAAGGTTGATCCTACAGATAAGGAGTCTTTAAAGAAGGTTGCATTAACAACTTTAGCATCAAAGATAGCTGCAGGGGCTATGAACAAGCTCTCAGACCTTGTAATAGATGCAGTACTAACTGTAGCTGAGAAGAAGGATGGTAAGTACAAGGTTGATGTAGATAACATAAAGGTTGAGAAGAAGGCTGGAGGCTCATTGCATGATACCCAACTGATAAGAGGTATAGTGCTAGATAAGGAGGTAGTACATGGAGGTATGCCAAAGAGGGTAGAGAAGGCAAAGATTGCACTTATAAATGCACCTTTAGAGATAGAGAAGACAGAGTTTGATGCTAAGATAAGGATTTCCAGCCCAGAGCAGATGAAACTATTCCTTGAGGAGGAGAATAGGATGCTTAAGAGCATGGTAGATAAGATAGCAAGTACTGGTGCAAATGTAGTGATATGCCAGAAGGGAATAGATGATATGGCACAGCACTACCTTGCTAAGGCAGGTATACTAGCAGTAAGGAGGGTAAAGGAGTCAGATATGTACAAGTTAGCAAAGGCAACAAATGCTAGAGTTGTTACAAACATAGAAGAGTTAAATGCAAATGATCTAGGATATGCTGATCTAGTTGAAGAGAGGAAGATAGAGACTGATAAGTGGGTATTCATAGAAGGATGCAAGGACCCAAGGGCAGTTACAATACTTATAAGAGGAGGATCTCAAAGGGTTGTAGATGAGGCTGATAGAGCTATACATGATGCTATAATGGTTGTTAAGGATGTTGTAGAGAATCCATCTATAGTTGCTGGTGGAGGTAGCATTGAGGCATACATAGCAAAGGAGTTAAGGTCATGGGCAGCAACCCTCCCAGGTAGAGAGCAGTTAGCAGCAATAAAGTTTGCTGATGCACTAGAGACTATACCATTAACATTAGCAGAGAATGCTGGAATGGATCCAATAGATACAATGACAGAGTTAAGGTCAAAGCAGAACAAGGGCTCAAAGTGGGTTGGTATAGATGTTAGGAATACTCAGGTAGCAGATATGTACAAGTTAGAGGTGTTAGAGCCTGCAGTAGTTAAGGCTCAGATAATGAAGAGTGCTACAGAGGCAGCAAACATGATACTAAGGATAGATGATGTAATAGCAGCAGCAAAGCCTGAGGTACCAAAGGGCAAGAAGGGTGCTGAGGCTGGTGCTGGAGAGGAAGGCGAAGGAATGGGAGGCATGGAGTAACTCTAGATAAAGATAAGATATAAACAATATCAATCAAAATTATTTATTTCTATGGATATAAGGAGAGTTACTGATGTATTAAACTCATGTAATGTGGTTGTTATGCATGACTTCTTTATAGATAGAATAGTTAGAGTAGATTATGCTGATCCAGATCATCTATTTAATGCTATAAAGGGGAAGATACTTACTGGCGGGGGTAGTATACGTGGTCTTGAGCAGTATGAGATCAAGGGTGGTAATGCTGTTAACCTTGCTTATGCCTTATCCATGCTTAATGTTAGATGTAGATTGATAACAGTAGCTGATGATTACGGCTCTAATATACTAAAAAATACATTCTTATCCATGCGTAATATAGATATTACAATTATTAAGGGTAAGCAAGGATACACCGTATCATTGGAGTTTAACCTTAATGGTAAGATAATGAATGTTATGCTAAGTGATGTTGGTGATAATGCATGCTTTGGTTCTGATAAGCTAAATGGTCTTGAGCATCTATTTAAGGATGCATCTTGCATAGCAGTAGTTAACTGGGCAAGTAATGCTAGAGGTAGTGAGTTAGCATCTTATGCATTCAGCCTAGGAGGCAGAGCATTGCACTTTATAGACCCAGCTGATATTGGTGGGAGAGAGGATGAGTTTGCTACTATGCTAAGAGCATGCAAGGCTGATATACTAAGCATTAATGAGAATGAGTGCAGGCTACTATGCAAAGCCCTAGGGTTGGATGATCATATGCTACCTTACAGTTATTCTATAGAGGATGTTGTTAATGCATGTAAAGGTATAGCATCTAAGTTAGGTATTAGTGTGGATGTTCACACACCTATATGCTCTGCAACATCATATGGAGGCAAGGAGTGCTACTATGCCAAGAGCCTCAAGGTTGATTCTAAGGTAGCAACTGGGGCAGGGGATGTATGGGATGCTGGTGATATAGTTGGATATCTATGCAGACTTGAGCCATATGATAGGCTTATGTTTGCTAATGCATGTGCAGCATTATATGTTAAGAATGCTACTGTACCAAGGTTAGAGGATGTGTGCAAATTGTTAGAAGCAGATGAGCATAATTCTATAGCATAATAATTACTGTGGTTCTATTGTTGCTGGTGGCTTGCTAGATATAACATATGTAACCCATGTCACTCCCTCAACCTCATTCGTTATCCTATTGCTTATCCTAGCAAGTATATCATAAGGTAACCTTACCCAATCCGCTGTCATAGCATCCTTTGACTCTACAATCCTTATGCTAACTATATTTCCATATACCCTCCCATCGCCTAATACTCCAACTGCCTTATCATCACCAACTATAGCAAATGCCTGCCATACCTTATCATATAACCCTGCCTTAATCAACTCCTCCTCAACTATCCTACTTGCCTTCTTGCATATCCTTAACTTCTCCTCAGTAACTTCCCCTATTATCCTAACAGCCAAACCTGGTCCTGGGAATGGGTGCCTCTTAATGAAATGCTCTGGAACACTTAAGAGTCTTGCCAACTCTCTAACCTCATCCTTGTATAGATACCTTAAAGGCTCCAATACTTTAAGGTTCAACCAACTTGGCAAGCCAGCAACGTTATGGTGCGATTTTATTGTTGATGCAGCACCCTTAGAGACTGAACGCCCACTCTCTATAACATCTGGGTAGAGTGTACCCTGTGCAAGCCATGTGAATGGTCCATGAGAGTCAACGAACTCCTTGAATACCCTAGCAAACTCCTCGCCTATTATAAGCCTCTTCTCCTCTGGATCATGCACACCTTTTAGCCTATCCAAGAACCTCTTACTTGCATCTATGTAGTTAACCTTTATCCCTAAGGTATTGAACATGCTTAGCACTTCCCTCTCCTCATCCTCCCTTAATAACCCATGGTTTATGAATAAGCATGTTAACCTCTCTCCTATTGCCTTATGAACCAGTAATGCAGTTACAGTTGAGTCTATACCCCCACTCACTGCAGCAAGAACCCTCTCATCATCATTTACCTTATCCCTTATCTCCCTTATTGCCTCATCTATGAAGTTACTCATACTCCAACTCCTCTCTGCCTTGCATACATGTAATGCAAAGTTCCTAAGTATATCTGAGCCATGCTCAGTATGTGCCACCTCTGGGTGGAATTGTAAGCCATATATCCTCTTTGCTCTATATGCAACTGCAGCAGCAAATGAACTATCTGTATGTGCAAGTACCTCAAACCCTTCTGGAAGTTTATCTGCTGCATCGCCATGGCTCATCCAACACCTTATCCTTCTACCTATACCCATGAACAGATCCCTTGCATCATCTACTATAAGCTCTGCACTGCCATACTCTCTCTTAGCCTTCCTTACTACCCCTCCTAGCATATGGATGAGCATCTGATGCCCATAGCAGATGCCTAGTATTGGTATATTCATATCTAATATCCTCTTATCGCATAAAGGTGCATTAGGCTCATACACACTTGCTGGGCTACCAGAGAATATTATGCCTTTAGGATTCATTCTTGCTAGAGTATCAGCATCTATATTGTAAGGCACTATTTCAGCATAAACACCTTGCTCCCTTATCCTTCTGCATATAAGATGTGTATACTGGGATCCAAAGTCAAGTATTACTATCTTACTCCTAGATGAATTATCCATTCATTGTATCACCATTATCATAATTATCATTTAATTATTTATTTAACCTTCTCAAGCATCCTTGTGAATACCCATGTTGCAGTGTTAAGTATCTCATTAAGCCTATCCTTATCTCTATAGTTATATACTACTACCCTTTTTATCATACCATTCTCATCCTGCTCTATCTTATAGTCTAGTATCTGATCTACTGTTATCTCTTTATTTCTAGCCCTCTCTTCATCCCTGCTCCTCATCTCCTTGAGTATTCTGTTTACAAAGAACGATTGGAATGGTGGTGTACTTGCATAAAGTCTCATATCACTTGTAGGGACTATGCTTACTGCATTGCTGCTTATGTATGCATTTGCTAGAGTTATGTTATCCTTTGTCTTTAGGGTCTTAACCTCTTTATAATCAGCCTCCCCTATGCCTATACCCTTAATGGTATCCTCCTTAACCTTGATAGCCTCAGTAAGACCAACCTCCTCCCTTGGTAGGGTTAATGCTGGTTTGAAGCTTACCTGCTTAAGCATGTTATCCACTACAGCAAGCATTGAGCGTAACCTCTCAAGTTCCTCCTCCTTATCTGATATCTGCTTCTCAAGCCATTCCCTAAGCATAGCAAGCCTCTTTATATCATCATCGGTATAGCCCATATGCTAGTTATAAAGTAGGTTTAATAAATAGATTGATAGTATCTAGAATAAGAATATTCATTAATGCTAGTATATAATGTTTGACCTATATATAGAAGGTACTTGTATAATTATTTAATGCGGATAATACTATTAGTAGCATTAATAGCCATGATATATACAGTAATCAATGGTGGTATTATTACTAGTGCAGATGCAGTTAGGGTATGGAATAGTATTTCAGTATTAAATCTTATAGTGTAGGTGATGTGTATGAAGAGATTCTACATAATTCCTATAATATCTGTAGCAATAGTTAGTATGGTAATAGTGGGAGTCAATGCTTATCTTGTAACTCTAAACATCAAGCCTAGTACTACAGGTAATGATCAGATTATACAGGCAACTGATACAATAAGGGATAAAGAGATGATAAGTAGAATGAAGCCATGTGATGAACTCTTCCCAGATCAGCAACCTGTTCAGACAGGGAGTCTAACTGTATTCATACTACCATATACAAAGAGTATGGATGCATGTGATGTTAAGAATGCTATTGAGTCTATAGTAGGTATGAAGGTTATAGATGGGAGGAACTATGGAGCATCCGTGAAGGGACAGTACGATCTAGATGGTAATATAGTAACTTCTCCAGATAAGGTAAGGTTCGTTATAGACCCCTCACTAAAGAAGCCTGATGGCTCAAGTATAGATGTCAAGGATATTGATGAGGAGTTCCTATTCGGTAACGCTATTACAGGGGGCGGTGTTTCATTCAAGGATGGGTCTGGTATAGGCGCAACTATAGTTGTAGTGGATACTTATTACGAGGATATGATAAAGGCAAAGATTGATGATATAAGGTCAGCTCTACTAGGCTAGCATAATATATCTGAATTTATTTTATTCCATTCTATTAAATTATTCAATATATTATTATCGTTATTATTCATCAGTCAACCTGCTTAATCCTGTAACATCCATACTCTCAAATCCTCTGATACTGTTCCTTGATAGATTGTATAACTTTATGCCTTTACCCTTACACTCCTCAGCAAGACTCTCAAGTAACATCTTAGCAAACTGCATCTTTGCTACCTTTAATCCAATATTGTATGAACGCTTAGAGTAGTAGCCAACCTCATAACCAAAGTCCATACCTGCTAGTATAATAGATCTTGCATTGAACTCAGATGCTAGGAATACTGCCCTATCACCATCAGTGAAGCCACCAAAGTTATATACATTATGTAATGGCTTAACCTGTGTAGTTGCTATTATATTCCTTAACTTGGGTACCATATACCTCATTAGATTAACATTATCTGCATGTGCATGAACAACCATTACTGCCCCTAATGTATCTGAGGTTAAAAGGTATTCATGGTTACCATCAAGATCTGTAACAACTATATCAGGCTTTATGCCATGCTCTATTAATGCTTGCGATGCACCATCACATGCTATGAGTGTTAATGCATCAATCCTTATACCATTAGCAATTATATCATGCAATGATTGTAGCAATGATGGTCCAGCACCAAAGATAAGCACATCCTTACCCTCTATGCATCCCTTTAGGGTATCTATGCTTAACTCTCTACCCTTTATCATCATACTTAATAGTATTGATGCATTGGTATCATCAACTATGCTATAATGGAATGTATCCTTTATTATATTGTACCACCTTAACCATTCATTTATCTGCATTGATTAATAAATGATTGATGTAAAATAAATTCTATGATAAAGATAATGGGTGTAATCAATGTTAGTCCAGAGTCGTTCTATAAAGGTTCTGTTAAGGTTGATGCTAAAGAGATAGAGCATGCTGTTAGAGCAATGGAGGAGCAAGGAGCAAGCATAATAGATATTGGTGCCATGTCAACTGCCCCATATCTTAACACACTTGTATCTGTTGAGCAGGAGGTTGAGAGGATCAAGCATGCTGTTAGGGTAGCAAAGGACTCAATAAGTAAGGCAATTATATCTGTAGATACACCTAGGGCAGAGGTTGCTAAGGTAGCATTAAGCATTGGTGCAGAGATGGTTAATGATGTAACTGGACTAAAGTACGATCCTCTAATGGCGATGGTTATTAAGGATTTCAATGCATATGCTATACTATCAGCATACTCAAGATCTACTGTTAGAGGTGATGCTATTGCTAAAACCTTAGAACTATTAAAGGAGAGTATAGATATAGCATACTCTAATGGTATAGATGAGGATAAGATAATAGTAGATCCAGCGATAGGCTTCTTTAGGGAGCATGGGAAGCATGAGTTCTTTACTAGAATAGATGGCATGGGTTGGTTTGAGAGGGATTTAGAGGTTATAAGGAGGTTAAGAGAGCTTAAGGCTTTAGGCAAGAAGATATGTGTATCTGTATCAAGGAAGTCATTCATAGGGAAGATACTTGGCATAGATAAGCCTGAGGATAGGCTCATAGGTTCTCTTGCTGTAGAGGCTATATGCATTATGAATGGTGCAGATATAATTAGGACTCATGATGTTAAGGAGAGTATGCAAGTAGCAAGGATAGTAGAGGCTATAATCAGTAACTCTAGGTTAGGATAATAATATAATAGTTATTGCCTAGCATGATAGCCTTTGTAGTATCCATACATCTAATAATATACTAGAATCTGATGCATGTTTATATTCAAGATACAGATTCTATACTTGTATGTGTGATTATAAGGCTACATATTATGATTATGAAAAGGAAAATTGGGTATCATATAAGTGCACACTTGAGCCATCTAAGCCTCGTTGTATGTTTCATGATGGTTCTTCCTATAAGTCTAGACCAGATGATGTACGCAATGAGTTTTATAAAATGGTTGATGATGCAATACAAAATAATCAACCGTTGTACTGTATTGGTTTTAATCTTCCTGATATAACTGTTAATGGAATTAAGTTTGTAAAGCCGGTTTATTTCTCAAATGCTAAATTCCAGCAACAAGCAGATTTCTCATATGCTACATTTCAACAAGCAGATTTCTCAGGTGCTAAATTCCAGCAACAAGCAGATTTCTCAGGTGCTAAATTCCAGCAAGTAGATTTCTCACGTACTACATTCCATCAACAAGCATATTTCTCAGGTTCTACATTCCAACAAGCAAATTTCTCACGTGCTATATTCCAACAAGTAGATTTCTCACGTGCTATATTCCAGCAAGCAAATTTCTTAGGTTCTACATTCCAACAAGCATATTTCTCAAGTGCTAAATTCCAACAAGCAAATTTCTCATTTGCTATATTCCAGCAACAAGTAGATTTCTCAGGTGCTACATTCCAGCAAGCAAATTTCTCAAGTGCTATATTCCATCAACAAGCATATTTCTCAGGTTCTACATTCCAACAAGCAAATTTCTCATTTGCTATATTCCAGCAACAAGTAGATTTCTCAGGTGCTACATTCCAGCAAGCATATTTCTCAAGTGCTACATTCCAGCAAGCATATTTCTCACGTACTACATTCCATCAACAAGCAAATTTCTTAGGTGCTACATTCCATCAACAAGCAAATTTCTCAAGTGCTAAATTCCAACAAGCAAATTTCTCAAGTGCTATATTCCATCAACAAGTAGATTTCTCAGGTGCTACATTCCATCAACAAGTAGATTTCTCAGGTTCTACATTCCAACAAGCAAATTTCTCATTTGCTGACTTTATAGGCGAGGTTGAATTCATTAACACAACCTTTCCTAACGAGGATAGAACGAATAAACATATACCTATAAGATTTGATTACTCAACCTTTAGGAGCCGTGTAAGGTTCATAGGCAAGAGTGATAAACCACTTGATCTTAGCAATGTATCATTCAAGGGGGTTGATCTTGATAAGGTAGAGTTCCATAATGTAAAGTGGAGGGAGGATAAAGTATTATGGTTTATAAAGAGGAATATTGTAGCAGATGAGTTATTTATGGATGAACTCAAGAACTACCAAGAGGTATCAAGGATATACAACCAGTTAAGGAAGAACTATGAGATGCATCTGCACTTCACTGAGGCATCACACTTCTTCATAGGGGAGATGGAGGCTATAAGGAGATCACTCTGGAGCAAGGGTATAGGAGGTAAGTTAGCATCCATACCTTATCTACTCTACAAGTACATTGCCCTGTATGGAGAGAATGTATTACTACCATTAGTATTATGGACTCCAATAATAATAGCAGGGTTTGCTGTATGGCGTATTCTGGTTAGTAACTGCTATGATCCTCAATGCATGATAGATAGAGTTATAGACAGTATAGCAGCGTACTTCCAAGTACCAAGGAGTACTTTACAACCTACAGCACAAGATATAATTGAGAGGATACTAGCAATACCCATACTTGGTTCAGCCTTCATAGCATTAAGGAGGAGGTTTGAGAGGAGGAAGTAGGCATCTAGCATGAATATAATAATAATAGCCTTACAGAGTAATATTTATAATACTATCAGTTAGTAGAAGTTAAGGGATTGGATAGTTGAAGATAAGGGAAGGCTTAACGTTTGATGATGTACTGCTGGTACCAAAACGCTCCTCTGTAATCTCTAGATCACATGTTACCCTAAAGACTAGATTATCAAGGAGGATAAACCTTAACATACCTATAGTAAGTGCAAACATGGATACTGTAACTGAGGCAAATATGGCTATAGCTATTGCTAGAGAAGGTGGGATAGGTATAATCCATAGATTCATGAGCATAGAGCAGCAGGTTAATGAGGTTAAGAAGGTTAAGAGGGCAGAGAATATAATAATAGAGCAGCCATACACAGTTAAGCAAGAACAGTACCTATACGATGCAATAAGCAAGATGAATGAGTACAATGTATCAGGGTTGCTAGTAACAGATGATGATAACAGATTGGTAGGTATACTAACCAGGAGAGATATAATGTTTGAGAATGATATGAATAAGAGGGTATATGATGTTATGACTAGGAATGTTATAACTGCTAGGTATGGTATAAGCATAGATGAGGCTAAGGATATGCTACACAAGTATAGGATAGAGAAGTTACCCCTTGTAGATGAGCATAACAGGGTAAAGGGGTTAATAACAGCAAAGGATATAATGAAGATGGATCAGTACCCTCTTGCAGCAAAGGATAAGAAGGGTAGGCTTTTAGTTGGTGCAGCAGTAGGTGTTAAAGGTGACTTCATTGAGAGGACAGAGAAGCTTCTTGATGCAGGGGCTGATGTAATAGTCATAGATATAGCACATGGACATAGTGAGAATGCCATAAATGCAGTAAAGAGTATAAGGAAGGCATTCCCTGACTGTGAGCTTATAGCAGGTAATGTTGCTACTGCACAGGGTACAAAGGATCTTATAGATGCTGGTGTAGATGCAGTGAAGGTTGGTGTAGGCTCTGGCTCAATATGTATAACAAGGATAGTTACTGGCTCTGGTGTACCTCAACTAACAGCTATAATGGAGTGTGCAAATGTTGCTAAGGATTACGATGTACCTATAATAGCTGATGGAGGTATAAGGAACTCTGGTGATATAACCAAGGCACTTGCTGCTGGTGCACATACTGTAATGATAGGCAGCCTATTAGCAGGAACAGATGAGAGCCCTGGCGTAAGCATAACAAAGAATGGTAAGAAGTACAAGATATATAGAGGCATGGCATCGTTCTATGCCTCTCTAGGTAGAAAGATGAGGGAGGAAGGTACACTTAACATAGATGATGACCTGAACGATTACGTGCCAGAGGGTGTTGAGGCATTGGTAGAGTATAAAGGTAGCGTTGTAGAGATAGTAAGGCATCTGCTAGGAGGCTTAAGGTCAGGCTTCAGTTACTGTGGTGCAAGGAACATAGATGAATTGCATAAAAATGCTGAGTTCATAAAGATGACAATGGCTGGATATATAGAGAGTATGCCTCATGATGTTAACGTAATCCAATAGATCACAAAAATTTATCTATTCTTAGATTCAATTCTCATATTTATTTAGGATAATAAATGAATTAGTAATGGGTTAATAATACTTGATTTATTTCTTCTGTTGCTGCTGTGTTTGTTGAGCACCCTGCCCTTTTTGCTGCTTCTTCTCTTCTTCCTTCTTACCCTTCTTCTTTGCCATATTATTATTAACTATTATGGTAATATTTAAGGTTTTTATCCAAAAAAGGGGAATTATTCTCATAGATAGATATTAAAAGCCCCATGATAACAATAGATGCAATGGGAGAGATAAGGGTAAGCATAATAGGCTTCGGCAATGTTACAAATACACTCATCAAAGGATTAGAGTATTATAGGAATGATAAGAAGAATAGTAATAACTTAGGTATATGGCATGATAAGGTTGGAGGTTACTCTTTAGATGATATCAAGATAGTTAGTATATTTGATATAGATGCAGATAAGGTTGGTAAGTTAGTTACATGCAATGATAGTATAAAGATAAATGCTGGCATGCTAATAGATCAAAAACCTTCATACTGGAATAATAATATTGTATCTGTAAGCAAGGATGAGTTGTTAAGCATGCTTAAGGATAGTAGACCAGACGTTGTGGTTAATCTTATCTCATCTTCAATGGATAGATCCTCCTATGCATATGCAGAATGCTCCCTAGCATGCAATTCAAGCTTCATAAATGCAACCCCAACAGCACTTGCCTCAAATACAGATATTAGCAAGAGGTTTAAGGATAATGGTTTAATACTAGTTGGTGATGATCTCATGAGCCAATTTGGAGGTACAGTATTCCATAGAATTATACTTAGGATGATGCATAAGAGAGGGTTGGTTGTTAAGGACTCATACCAGTTGGATGTTGGTGGTAGCAGTGATACAAGGAATACCTTGCAAGAGCATATTAGAGCAAAGAAGAGGAGCATAAAGACATCAAGCATAAACACTGAACTGCCTTATGAGTTCAATCTTGCTGCTGGGACAACAGAGTATACAGAGTTCCTTGATGGAGATAGGGTAAGTTACTATTGGATATACTCAGAGGGCTTCATGGGTTCACCAATAAAGGTAGATATTACAATGAGGAGCAATGATGCATCAAATGCATGCAATGTACTACTTGATGTTATAAGGGCTGTAAAATATGCTATGGATGTTAAGGATGTTAGCCTTGCAGATATAATTAGTGCTTATGGTTTTAAGAGTCCTCCTAGGCAGATTAGTGTTATTGATGCTCAGGATGAGTTTGAGAGGATATTTGTTAAATAATATTTTATAAATAGGATAGTAAAACCTTATAGTATGGAATTGGTTAAGGCTAAGGAGTTCCCTAATTTTAAATGGCTTAATACCAAGGAGCCATTATCGCTATCAAAGCTTAAAGGGCATATAGTTGTTCTTGACTTCTGGACATACTGTTGCATAAACTGCATGCATATGATAGCAGAGTTAACAAGGTTAGAGCATAAATATAAAGATAAACCTGTTGTATTCATAGGTGTACATTCAGCAAAGTTCTACAATGAGCAGGATGCTAAGAATATAGAGCAGGCGATAATGCGTTATGAGATTGAGCATCCTGTAATAGTTGATGAGGATATGAGTATATGGCGTGCTTACAATGTTAATGCATGGCCTACTATAGTTATAATAGATCCAAATGGTAATATAGTATACAAGCGTTCAGGGGAAGGGCAGTATGAGTTGATAGATGATGTTATTGATATACTCCTTACTAGATACTCGGATAGAATTGTAAAAGAGCCTATAAGAATTGTAAGAGAAGATTATAAATCTAAATCTAATGATAAACTATCATTCCCTGGCAAGATATCCTTTGATCCAGATTACAATTATATTGCTATAAGTGACTCAAATAACAACAGGATACTTGTAGTTAGAGTAAGAGATGGAAGAGTTATTTACAAGATAGGCTCTGGCAGCAAGGGTTTATACGATGGTACATTTGATGAGGCAAGGTTCTTTAGGCCACAGGGTATTGCATGGAGTAATGATGCTAGCAAGATATACGTTGCTGATACTGAGAACCATGCATTAAGGGTTATAGACCTTGATAAGGGGTATGTTAAGACTATAGCAGGTAATGGAATGCAAGGCTATTACAGCAGAGGGGGTTATGCCCTAGCAACATCTCTAAACTCACCATGGGATCTTGCTATAAAAGATGATAAAACACTGTTCATAGCAATGGCTGGATTACATCAGATCTGGGCATACTATATAGATGAATCAATGGTAAGACCATTTGCTGGTAGTGGATATGAGGGTCTACTTGATTCAAGTTTAAATACAGCAGAGTTTGCACAACCAAGTGGGCTATCTATAGATAGGAATAGAATTTATGTTGCTGATAGCGAGAGTTCCTCTATAAGGGTTATAGATATTGATAAGGGGTATGTTAATACTATAGTAGGTAAGGATCTGTTTGTATTTGGGCATAGGGATGGTAGCATTGATGATGCATTACTACAACATCCGTTAGGTGTAGATGCCCATGATAATATAGTATACGTTGCTGATACATACAACCATGCCATTAGGGTTATAGATCTTGCAAAGGGAGAGGTTAGTACCCTTATAGGTAGAGGCAATGCAGAAGAGTGCAGATTAGATGATTCATGCACACTAATGTTATATGAGCCTAGCGATGTTAAGTTACTTGCTGAGAATAACATGCTTTACATAGCTGATACTAATAACCATCTAGTAAGGATCTTTAACCTTGAGAGCAAGGTTCTCCATACATTAAATATATCATTTTAATTAAATTTTAAGTATTCATAGATGCTTTAGGGTATGAGCCTAGTACCTTTAAGAATACTACCTTATCTTTGATCATATCCAAACACTCCCTTACATTCTTATCAAGTATATGCCCCTCAAAGTCTAAATAGAATGAGTACTCCCATGGTCTATCCTTCAATGGTCTTGATACTATCATTGTAAGGTTTATCCCCCTTACAGCAAACTCCTCCAATACACTATATAAAGAGCCTGCAACATGCCTTGCTATGAATATTATTGATGTCTTGTCATTCCCTGTAGCCTTGCTACTATGGTTACGTGTAAGTACTAGGAATCTAGTATAGTTGTTCTTGCTATCCTCTATACCCTCAAGTATAACCTTCATACCATATACCTCAGCTGCAAGCTTGCTTGCTATTGCTGCACTCCTCTCTATCCTCTTCTCCTTAAGCATCTTCACACTACCAGCTGTATCATAGTAAGGTATGGGCTCAAACCCATGCTGTTTTATGAACTCCCTACACTGCCCTAATGCTTGAGGATGTGAGTATACATACTTTATATCCTCTATACTGCTATCATCATAACCTATTAAGCAGTGTACTATCCTTAGATAGATCTCCCCACATATATTTAGATTAGTATGCATGAGTAGATCATAGGTCTCATTTACACTACCCTCTATGGAGTTCTCTATAGGGACTACAGCATAATGTGTATCATTGATCTCAACGGAATAGAATACATCTGCTAATGTACGCCTTGGAAGAAGTAAGATATCACTAGTCTTAAAGTACTGTAATGCTGCTAACTCGCTGTATGCACCCCTCTCCCCTTGGAATGTAACCTTTAGTATGTTACTCATAATGATCTTTTATCTATTATTGCTCATCTCTCATAAAGCATATATCAGCATAGTTTAAGTGCGCTTATATTACCATAATCACTTGCCAACTTCCTTGTTGATATTAGATTGCATTCTATGCACTTAACCTCTTCATTACTTATCTTAACAACCTCTCCTCCACAGCTACTACACCTTGTATATATTACCCCTAAGTTATCATCCTTGAATGTAATATGTATATAACCGTTGATTAGGCTTGCTACCCTAGCCCTAACTATATCTCCTATCCTAAACATACTGTTAGCCTTTATCTTACCTCTACTTATGTAAATAGCATCAAACCTAGCATCGCTCTTAACATCATTTATGCATAGTACCCTAATACTAGCTATGTTTGTAACAAGAGCATGTACAAAACCTAGTATGTAATCACCTCTGTTTGGCATCTGAATACTCTTAATTGCATTAACTCTTACAATCTTACTCTTTATATCATATAAGACTTTGCCTATTCTTGTAGATCTTATAGAACCATCATACTCATAGGTATTATTTGAGGATAAGAACTCCTCTATGGTTGCTATCTCATCACCAGGTAACACAAGATTACTGTCCTTCTTCATAGCATCTAACCCAATTAACAATAACTAAATAAATAAAACCATATAATAAACTAAACTGCTAAAGCCAATGGGGTAGCATAAGGAGTGAGTTTATATCTACATCTATGTCTATGCCTTTATCTATATCTACATCTATATCCTTACCCTTGCTCTTCCTATCTAGTATGCTTAACATTGCATATGCTTGAGGAACAGATAGCAATGGTCTTGAGAACTCATCATCTATTGATAGTCTTGGGCATGCTACTTGTATAAATGCATCTATATCATTGAATACCCTTAGCCTCTCATCTGTAACCTCTGTTAATGCTATAAGCCTAACATGCTTGCCATGCTTCTCAAGCCTATGCTTAATATCCTTAACTCTATTAAGCATAAGTTGGCCTTCCTTAAGACCTACTACTATGCCTATCCTCTCAGCATCCAATGCCTTGTATACTGCAAGTATAGCTCTCTTTCTAAGTCTCTCAGCATACTCATTAACCTCTTTAACCTCATCATAGTATGGGTCAAGCATTAGAGTTAACTTGCCTGTAGATAATGCTACTCCTACAGCATGGAACATACTCTGTCCTAGGAATAGGAATGCCTCTACAGCATCCTTAATATAATATGCTGGATAAAACTCGCAACCAAACACTTGGGCATCAGTAAGTTGACCCTTACCATTACCTATGCTAACCATTATCCCATAGCCCTCAAGTAATGATTTTACATTGGTAACCTGATGCTTATGCTGGCTATTGGTAACTAATCCTACATGCCTTATACCTCTACCTCTAAGTATATCTATACACTTCCTTGTAACAGATTCAAATCCTATATCATCGTAAGCATCAACCATTATGATATTCTTGCCCAACTCCCCAAATGCTATACCATGGCCAATATGGAATAGTATATCTGCACTCAACTGCTTCAATGCATTAGAATTCAAATCACAAGAACCATAACATGGGTCTGCTATAATATAAGCATCTATCCCAAATTCCCTACTAACCTTATCTGCAAGATTGGATACCTTATTAAGTAGTGCTTCTGGTGCATTAAATGCCACTGCCCTTGGTCTCCTCTGCTTTATTACACTGTACACCTTCTCCTCATCTATATATATCATGTATGCTATACAATAGTTGAGTTATTTATTCTATATACATTTCTTGGGTTATGAATAGTATGTTAGAATAGTATATGAAGCATTAACTAATAACTACATCTAGCAGAATTAAAATATTATATGCATCTCTACTGGTAGATCCTTTGCCAATTCATCTGTTAACCAATCATCGTATATCTCTATTATATCCTTCTTACTTACCTTAATGTTATGCTTTAGCGTTACCTTGCTACCATCGTTCCTATAAAACTCTACTATAGCCTCTCTGCTATCTATGAAACCAATTACATCGTAAGGTAGCATAACCTCTCTACTGCCATACTGAATATTTATAAGGTAAGTTCTATTCTTATAGAATGCCTTGCCATATATGTAGCTCTGACCAAATGTTAGATCTAAGAATATTACTATAAAACTCATGGCATATCACCACCCCATGCATGCATGTATGTATGTATGTATAGTTAGTTCATATCCTTATAATAAAGTTGAAAGTATTGCATACTTTGTAGCTATCTCTGCTACCTTTATATCATCTGCACTGCCTATAACTATAATATCACCATCGTTTGGCATCAACTCTTCAAGTAGCATGTCTCTTACCTTATCCTCATTGGCAAGAACATCGTAATCCATATTTGGCATGGTAAACTTTGATCCTTTGTATACTAGTGTTGTAGTACCTATTGCACCTGCCTTTACTGCAGCGTCCCTCTGCTCTATACCTTTACCAACTCTATTACGTATATACCTGTTATCAACTCTAACAGCATAGTTTGCTTTGCCTACAACAATACTGCAGCATGGTACACTAATCTCTCTTGGCATTGCTTGAGTTATGTAACTGTATATCTCTTTACCATTGCTACTTAACATAGTTCCTGCTCTGCTAGTTGTTATAACCCCATGCATCTTCATATGCTTTATAAGTGTCTTAACAGAACCTTCTCCAAGGGAGAGTTCCTTGCATAGCAGTGACCTACTTGCTATACCATTCTTACCTATCAACTGTATAGCAATGACCACATGTGCTATATTATAAGATAGAATCCTGCTTGGGGCATACCTTGATGCTATCTTAAAGAGTGTAGTTATATACTTGCTACTACTACTATTGCTGCTGTTAGTAACCATAATAATTCAATAATCAAGTAATGAATATATCTTTACTCAGATGCTTTTGATATTGTAACTAGCATGGTATCTCCTACCTTAGGGCTTCCTATCCTCTCATAAACATTCCTAGTTATTGTTATGTTCATCTGTATAGGAGAGTATGTTACATGCTGTAACTGTTGGAATGGTATGAGTGCTGGTATTATCTTCTTCATAACCTCCTTTGTATCATCATCCAACTCTTTTATACTATCTATCCTCTGCTTTAAGATCTCTGCTTGATCTATAGGCTCTGTCTTTATCTCTTGCTGTAGTGTAAGCATAATGATGCTACCATTATCAGTTATCGATCTTACAACAAACTCTAGAGTTTGGGACATAACAGTAGTAATAATACTGCATAATATTAAATTATACACATGATAAGCATACTTATTTATTTATTGTTATTATCAATATTATCAGTCTTCAGCTCAAAGTCCTCCAGTCTTGCAAAGACCTCTATATCCTTATCTATCACCTTTATAAGATATGCGTATGGTCTATCTGGTTCTATTCCTATTATAACTCCACCATCTCCAGCACTAACATCCACCATATCATGCTTAAATACAACTCTATCACCAACCTTGGGTATGCGTTTATACTCATAACCAGCACGTTTAAGTATATTTAGCAGATGCTCAGATACTAACTTTGTAACCTCTTCTAATGTTAAATCTCCAAGCTTGTAATCTCTAAGCCATACAGCTATCTTATCCTGTTCACGCTTTGATTGCTGGAGTATTATAACTATGCCTTCTGGTTCATCAGTAACCTCTATGCTTACTATAACTGGTTTTAATGACATAATTATCAACTCCCTTATCTTGAATAAAAATCTTAATAATACAGGGTTATTCTGTACCTATAGCCCCAAGTAGATCGAACTCTTCTTGGGCAGTACTCTTTATCTCTGCTAAAGATATCATATGCCCATCTGGATCAAGTATTATTGCATGCTTCCCAAAGCTCTCCTCTCTAGGCTCCTTAAGGAACCTTAAACCTCTCTTCTTAAGCATCTCACATAACTCATATAGATCATGCACTGTAAAGCCTAGTAGTATACCACTTTTAACATTACCGTCATTACTACTATCCCTTCTCTTTAATACTATCCTTGTAGGATTATTAAAGAGCTCTGCTGTATTATCATCACTATATCTTAATGGTAAACCTAGCTCGTTAACATAGAAGTCTATAGATCTCTTTAAATCTTTAACGAATAACACTACTGCATCTAACCTTCTGAACATAACCCTATATTATGATAAATCATAATTAAAGATTTCTTTAACCTTGGAAAATCTTATATCATTATAATGGTATATCTTATAGGATGAAGAGATTAGAAGCTATAATACCAACAGAGAGGCTTAATGCTGTTAATGAGGCATTGAAGAAGGTAGGGGTTGGAGGTGTAACAGTTATAGATAGCAAGGGTAGAGGTGTAGGTAAGAGGGAACCTGTGGCAGGGGCTAGAGGCACCATGTACTATATACCAGAGTTCCATGCAAGAACAACACTTATTACTGTTGTTGATGACTCAAAGGTGGATGATGTTATAAATGCTATACTTGGTGCAGCTAGCACTGGTTCCCCAGGGGATGGTAAGATATTCATAACCAATGTTGAGGATGTTGTTGATATAGGTAGCAAGAAGAGAGGCCCAAGTGCACTTTAATCTAATCGCATCAATATTAATGATTTTAATTTTTATTTATTATTATTAAAATGGTTAGTTTAATATTATGATAAGGCTTATCTTGCTTCTATCTCCCTACTCTTGCTCTTAAAGAACCTTCTAGTATCACCAAGCATAAGAACCTCCTCCTCTTTAGTCTTTATAACCAATGGTAGATTGTTAACAACATTACCTATAACCATACAATGCCTTGGTTGAAGAGTCCTTACTATAGATTTTATAGACTCTGCATCTACCAACGATACTCTTGCTATCTTCTCTAAGTCACTCTCATTTGTAAAGTTAAATAGAAATATGTTATCCAACTGCCTATATATGCTATCACTTATAGCATCTGGTTGATTGGTTATGAATGTAGTGAATATACCAAAGTGCCTCATCCTTGTAACTATATCTTCCCAGTAGGTATCCCTAAGGTAAAGGTGAGCCTCTTCAGCAAAGAGGAAGATTGGGGGTATCTTACCTTGCTCTAACAACTCTATTAACTTGGTTAAGAGTAACTCAACTGTCATGCGTCTTACCAAAGAGGATACTCTACCCATTCCTATTATCATAGCCATGCCATTGCTCTTCTGCCTTATAATATCCTCAAGCCTTATACAACTACTGCTAGAATCAGCAAACAAGTTAGATGTTATTATTGTATGTAACCTAGATACTAATGCTTCCTTAACGAACTCATTGATCTTAAGATTTACTATAGCATCAAGTAGGGATGGTATGCTAAGCCTATTCCTAGCCTCTAGATTATCCCATACCCTAAAGAACTCCCTTAAAGAGGCTGCTGGTATATCTAAAGCATACTTGAGCATGTTTGCCATTGCACCTTTACCTATGTACTCTAAGGTAAACCTTAGCCCTCTTCCAGGCTCAAGGAATAGTACCTTATCAGCTATACTACTCTTGCTACCATTAGCATTCCATGCTAACCCTAGATACTCGTTGTTCAAGTCTAACACTATGGTATATGCGCCATACTCAACCAAACCCTTAACTATACACTTTGTTAGATGTGATTTACCAGAGCCCTTCTTACCAGTTATAAGATTCAATCTACCATCTAGATCCTCAGCGTATATAGCAATCTCTTCATTACCATTGTATGAGTAACCTATATTTATGGCATACACTCCTCTCCTCTTAAGTATAGAGTTTAGTTCATGCATGCTTACCTTCCTTATCCTAGAGTTTACCCTTGATGGTAGCCATGATAAGTCATTGCCTATGTTACCATTCTCTATACTTGCCCTTATCTTACATTTTATTAGCCTAGCATCCCTAAGTATCCTTGCTATACTGCCTATTCCTAATGGATCATAGTTATTGCACTTGCTCGTAGCATTAAGTATCTCATCCTTTACTATATCATCAAGCAATGATTGAGTGTTATGATACTCCTCATCATAAACCTGTACTAACAGCATCTTATTGCTATTACTTCTAATGCTATTACTACTATTATTATTGCTATTATTACCATTACCATCTATACTGTTAGTAGCCTCTTCTATTATCAAGTAATCCCCTTTGCTTATACCCTCATCATGTAATGATAAGAGTACAACCTCATCCTTACTCTTGTTTATTATCCTCATATGCATCACATTAGCATGCCTTACCTATCAAGAGTCTCCTGGCATTATCTCCATCAACCTCCTTAACACCTAACCTACTCTTCATGAAACCTTTCAAGCATAGAACATCAGTGCTTGTAAATACAGATGTATGGTGTGCTATCCTTAATGTATCTGGATATCCATTATGGAAGGTATCGTTCTTTACAAGAATGCCTAATGCATAAGATACATCATACATAGATGGTATATCAACTCTAATGACTAGTCCATTGCTATTGAGTTTTGCTAGTAAGATAGATACATCATTTAAGTCCTTACTGTTATCATTGCTATTACAATTGTTTATCAAACCCTTAATGATATCTGTTACATAAGTATAGCAAGGATACATCTGCTTGGTTAAAGATGATGCTATCCTTGAGAGATGCTTAAATGATGTACTCTTGCTTAACCCTATTAACATATTGCCATTTGTGTTACATGCATCAATTATGTTAGCTAGCATGCATGACTCATAATCTGATGCCCTTAATGCTCCATCCACAAGTATTATTGAATTGGATAACAACCTTGATATCTTATACTGGAGTACTCTCTCTAACCTTATCCTTATCATCCTCTTGCCCTCTTCCACACTGTTATTTGCTTGAGCATTATATGCATTAATAGTATCATAATCGCTCTTTACATAAAATAGTATGGGTCCTACCTTTGCATGTGTTACCATCTTACCACTGTATGCTAATGCAATACAGCACTTTGCTGAGTATATGAATCCATCCACAGTCTCACCAACAAGTATACAACTAGAGTCTATGCCTACTACACATGTATCTATGCTCAAAGGTTCTATCCTTTTTATTATGATCTCATCAGTAGCATCCTGATCCCAACCATGAATAGGTATGAGTGATCTATCATTGCAGAAGATTACCTGTTTACCATTAAGCTCATCTAGTCTTGAAGGTACAATAGAATCTATACTGTCTTTAATATCATTTATTATAGCATCCATATCAAAAATAGGAAGGTTTAATTGTGTCTTCATCTTGATCAACAATATAGAAGATGAGTCATATTAATGTTGCGCAAGATGTTCAACATGAACAATATGATAGTACTGAGCCTAGTACTGTTAAGATAAGGCTAAGGAGAGGGGCATGGGAGGTAGAGATAACCTGTAAGGAGGATAGGGTAAGACAAGTGGTAGAGAGTGTACTGGCTGGTATGAGCAATAGTAGGATAGATGAGGGGAGCATCAATGATATTGCAAGTAAGAGCAGCACTAGTATAGATACAGGTAAGAGAGCATTAGTTAAGAGTGGTGCCACATGTAAAGGTCTAATAGAGCAACTATGGCATGAAGGCTGGTTTGTTAATGAGCATAACCTTGCAGAGGTGCATGAGGAGTTAGCAAGGAGAGGTTACAACTACGATAGAACTGCTGTATCACACGCATTAACAGATCTTGTTAGAGAGGGTATACTAAGTAGAGTAGGGAGTGCTAGAGTTTATAGATATGTGCAAAGGAGACCGCCATTAAATGAGTAATGATTGAGAGGTAGATTTAAATCTCTATTGTAATGATAATATAATGATTTAAGATGTTATTCGTAAGTGGTGCTGAATGGCTCTGGCTCATAGTTATTATAGGGGTACTTCTCTTTGGTGCAAAGAAGATCCCTGAGTTAGCAAGATCCTTAGGCAGAGCAACAGGTGAGTATGAGAAGGCTAGAATTGAGGCTGAGAGGGAGATAAGAGGTTATACAAGTAGTAACATAAAACCATCAAGAGAGAAGTTAGAGGAGATAGCAAAGACCTTAGGTATAGACTATAAGGATAAGAGTGATGATGAACTCATAGAGGATATAGAGAGAGCAATAAATAGGAGTAAGAAGTAGTAACTCTAATTAAATATAGATATGAGTGCAGTTGAGGTTATCAATCTAACTAGAGTATTTGATTCTAAGGGCAAGAGAGTTGTTGCCTTAGATGATGTGAACCTTAAGATAAGCAAGGGTGAGATCTTAGGACTGCTTGGTGCAAATGGTGCTGGTAAGACAACCTTAGTTAAGATACTTGCTACACTGTTATTACCAACATCAGGTTATGCATATGTATATGGCTATGATGTTGTAAGTGATGCAAAGAAGGTTAGGAGGATAATAAATCTAGTCTCAGGAGGTGAGACCCCTGGCTATGGTCTATTAACAGTTAAAGAGAACCTATGGTTCTTCTCACAGCTCTATGGATTGTCTAGTAGTGATGCTAAAGCAAGGATCAATGCACTTATAGAGGATATGGAGCTTGAGGAGTACAAAGATGTTAGGGTACATAAGTTATCTACAGGCTATAAGCAGAGGCTTAACCTTGCAAGGGGGTTCATAAACGATCCTAAGATAGTCTTGCTTGATGAGCCTACACTTGGGCTTGATGTTATAAACGCTAAGCATATACGCTCATACATAAGGAGATGGGTTGGCTATGACTCTGAGAGGGCAGTATTGCTTACCACCCATTACCTAGCAGAGGCAGAGGAGATATGTGATAAGATTGCAATAATATACAAAGGTAGGATAGTTGCATATGAGACCCCTGATGCATTGAAGAGATCCTTGATGGACAGCACTGTTATTGAGATGTATATTATGAACAGTTCTGATCATGCTAACACTATAAATACTATAAAGAATTTACTTGAAGCAAGTAGTATACTTGGTTATGAGGTAAACGGTATATACAATAGTGATGAGAAGGAGGATATGGTACTTAAAGATAACAATAAGAATATTAGATTAAAGATTATACTTAACGATGAGTACATAGTGCCTAGCATAGTTGAGATGTTTGTTAAGCATGGATTAAAGGTATTATCTGTAAATAAGAACAATCCAACGTTAGAGGATGTTTACATAAGGTATGTTAGTGGGGTAAAGGGTAATTATTAATTATGCTTATAGATGAGATACTTCTAAACCTAAGGGCAGTATATGCTAGAACATACGTTAGGATAAAAGGTCTAATAAGGGAGCCCCACTGGAGTATAGCAGAGGTTACCATACCATTACTATCCTTGAGTGCATACGTTTACATGTATACTATGCTTAACTCTCCCCAAGAGTATATGGCATTTGTTATAGTAGGCGGTGCAATGCTTGCATTCTGGAGCAATGTACTCTGGGGCATGTCAGCTCAGCTCTACTGGGAGAAGGATACAGGGATGCTACAACACTACATGCTTGCCCCAGCATCTAGGATGGCAATACTTGTAGGCATGGCTGTAGGAGGTATGATAAACACTACACTAAGATCAGTATCCATACTGCTTATAGGTAGCATTATATTCCCTGTAAGTTACAACCTTATAGACCCTCTAGCATTGATTACTGTATTCATAGTAACTATAGTTGCATTATATGGTATGGGTATGCTATTTGCATCTCTCTTCCTTCTCTATGGTAGGGAGGCTAGCCATATAGCTGATCTACTACAAGAACCAATATACATGCTATCAGGCATATACTACCCTGTTATAAGTAGTAGGATATTCCCACAGTCTGTAAAGATCATAGCAAGCCTAATACCATTAACACTAGGCATAGATGCGATAAGGCTTATACTTGTAATGGGTAAGAGTATCACAGATGTATCTATGCATATAATAGGTTTATGTATACTTGCTATAGCACTGCTCATACTTGCATATATTGCATTAAAGAAGATGGAGTATGTAAGCAAGAAGCATGGTAGGTTATTATTAAGGTGGCAGTAATGCTATGAGTGCAAGAGCAGAATAAGGATAAGGGTAATGATAAGGATGATATCAATGCTTAAGGTTATAACTCAAGGGATAGTATTAGGCTGGAAGGTAGAGTCTAACTGGACAAACCCATTCGTATTCCTAACATACATGGTTGCTAAACCAATTGCAAGCGTATTGCTTGTAGGTTTTGTGTTTATAATAGGTAGTATATCATCACTAGACAAGGATCTCTTCTTGTATGTATTCATAGGTACAACATTCTTCATATACCCTGCCAATATAATAATAACGTTAACATACCTTGTACATGAGGATAGGGCAAAGTATGAGGTACTTAAGCATATCTACATAACGCCATACTCACTAAAGCCATACATAGTAGGGAGGGGTATAGCAAGTGCTATAAACTCTAGCATATCTGTTATTATATCACTCATCATAGGCCTCTTTATATTCAACTCTTACTTTGCCTTAGATATAAAACTTGATCCAAATATCAACTACCCCTTACTTATTACAGGCATACTGCTTGGGGTAACAGCATTCATCTTTCTAGGCATGGTACTCTATGCCATAAACCTTGTAACATTCAAGCTCCAATACTCTATAAGCGAGTATACAACAGGCATACTCTTCCTGCTATCAGGGGTAGTATTCCCTACAAGCATGCTACCATACCCATTACAGATAATAACTGATGCATTGCCAACAAAGCACTTCCTTAACCTTGCAAGGGCATCAATCCTAAACATTGGTAATTACATGGATGATCTTATCCTGCTTGCATTAACAACACTTGCAATACTCTTTATAGCAGTTATACTCATGCATATTATAGAGAGGAAGGCTAGGATTAAGGGTACCATAGACAGGAAGGCAGAGTACTAGCAATTCAAATAGAATTAATAACTTATACTGCTTAGCACTAGTTATGATAGATCAAGAGTACATAAGGAGTATTGCAGAGAAGTATAGCAAGAGTGGAAGAGTTACCATATGTACATTAGGTAGCCATTCAGCATTAGAGATAATGGATGGTGCAAAGGATGAGGGCTTAAATACTGTTGTTGTATGCCAAAGAGGTAGAGAGCTGCCATACAAGAGGTTCTCCAGATTGGCTGATGATATAATTGTGCTTGATAACTTTAAGGATATGCTAGATAGCAGTATTCAGAGCAGGCTACTTGATATGAACGCAATAGTTATCCCTCATAGAGCATTAACAGCATACCTAGGCTACGATGCTGTTGAGGATGATCTTAAACTACCAATATTTGGGAATAGGGCAATGCTTAGGATAGAGGATAGAAGCCTAACAAATGCAAGAAACCAGTACTATCTGCTTGATAAGGCTGGTATTAAGCATCCTAGGATAATAAGGGATGCTAAGGATATAGACGGACCAGTTATAGTTAAGGTCCAAGAGGCAAAGCGTAGGCTTGAGAGGGCATTCTTCATAGCAAGTTCCTATGAGGAGTATTTAAGGAAGTCTGAGGAGAGAGTAGCAAAGGGTATAATAAATAGGGAGGATCTGGAGCATGCTGTTATAGAGGAGTTGGTTATAGGCACGTACTTTAACTTCAACTACTTCTACTCACCATTAAGAAGAGAGGTTGAGTTCCTAGGCATAGAGCGTAGATTACAGACAAATCTTCATGACTTCACAAGCATACCAGCAAGGCAGCAGTTAGAGATGGATGTGGAGTTGCAGAATATTGAGATTGGGCATACACCAGCAAGTATAAGGGAGTCAATGCTAGAGAAGGTATTTGAGATAGGTGATAGATTTACTTATGCTGCAATGCAAGAGTTCCCTCCTGGGATTATAGGTGTATTCTCTCTCCAGAGCGTTGTTACAAAGGAACTGGATATAGTAGTTTATGATGTCTCTCCTAGGGTACCTGGGAATCCTATACTTGCTACAACAAGCCCTTACGTTAAATACATGTATGGTGAGGTCTTTGGAGTAGGTAGGAGGATAGCTATGGAGGTTAAGAGAGCATTAACACATGGAATGCTATCTAATATACTCACATAAACCATCTAATATTATATTTATTATACATTTATTGATTGGTTGGTTATTGATTGTTATTGTACTATCTTAAGCTCTCATTCTCTAACTCATCATAAAAGAGGTCCTTCTTAACCTTTATTGGTATATCATAGTATGCAGCAAGTGCTATTGAGTCTGATGCCCTATAGTTCCTTAGCACTATATTCTTATTCTTACCTTTAAAGTAAAGATTGGCTCTAAGAGCAGAGCCACTAGGATAAACTCTAACCTCAGTAAGCAGTAGATCCTCTAACTCTGCTATCTCATTAACTAGATTATATATTGTAGGTATGCTATTCTTGTCCCCTTGCCTAAACCTCTCTATATGCCTTGCAACCTCGCCAGAGAATGCACGCATATGGAATACCTTTCCTTCCTTTGACCTTAGTATCAATGCACCCTCCATACCATATGGGTCTACAAAGCCAACATCACTTATACTTGCTAGTATGTAATCATCATCACTGCTATCATCATTATACTTATCCTTCTCATCATCACCATGCTTGCTACTCATTACAATAATATAATATCAGAAGGTAGAATTAAGTCTTATGCTATAATATTGTTTATGCAACATGTAAGCAGATAAAGAGATAGAAGTGCACACAAATAAATAAGAGATAGATTTTTCATTCTAATAAATAATAATAGTAGTAGTAGGTAATCCTTACTCCTTATCTATGAACTCATCTGCCTTAGGTGGTTCTGGGCTAAGACCCTTCCTCTTCCTTATCTCTGCTATAAGCTGAGGAGTTAACGATGCTGGTACTGCCTGCCACATCTTAAAGTGTGTATTCCACATAGCCTTCCCAGCTGTAGCTCCACGCATAACCTCTGAGAGGTCTGATGTCTCAGCAGCAGGTATCTCTCCATGTACTATAGCAATAACCCCTTTCTGGTCTATGTTAAGTAACTTACCCCTCTTACTTGATAATACTCCAGCAACAGCACCTATCATCTCTACTGGGCACCTTACCTCTATACCAAGTATAGGCTCAAGTATAACAGGATCAGCACTTAGCATGGCACCCATTATAGCCCTCCTTGCTGCTGGTAAGAGCTGTGCTAGAGTCCTGTGCGCTGGATCCTCATGAGGGACAAAGTGGTGTAGTATAACCTTCACACCTCTACACTGCTCTTGCACAAGAGGACCTGCAAGCATAACATCTGTGAATCCTGAACGTAATGAGTCCATAGACTCTTGCAAGTATTGGACACCCTTTGTTGCATCAACGAATACATTGCTACCCTCTATTGCTACTATACCTCTAGCCTCATCAGCATTCCAACCCTTCTCTCTTAGTATGTTTGCTATCTGCTTCCTATCCATATTCTCATTTATCTTACCCGTTACAAGCATATCTATTACATCTTCACTCAAGGGTTCTACTCTTACGTATACCTTGTTATGCTTGTTTGGTGACTTTGCCATTACAGGACCTGCAGTACTTCTTATAGACTCCCTGTAATTTATCAATGGCTTAGATGTAACTATCTCTAACCCTTGCTGCTGTAGCAGAGTAGTAGCAATCTCTAAGTGCAGTACACCCATGCCAGCAAGTAGCATCTCACCAGTCTCTTCATTTATCTTAACAACTAGATTTGGATCCTCTATGCTTAATCTCCTTAATGCTTCAATAAGCTTTGGTAGATCCTTTGGGTGCTTTGGTTCTATCGCTACTGTAACAACAGGCTCAGATACATACCTTATAGACTCAAATGGTACCATATCCTTTATGCTTGATATGGTCTCTCCAGCCCTTGCATGCTCTAAGCCTAAGAGCGCAGGTATATTCCCTGCTGTAAGACTACCAACTATCTCCCTGTATGGTCCCATGAACATGGTTACAGACTGTACCCTCTCACTCCTCTTGCTGTTTATAAGATATACTTGATCACCATCACTTATTGTACCAGAGTAGAGCCTACCTACAGCAACAGGACCTGCTTGAGGATCAACTACAACATTTGTTACCATCATAACCGTTGGCCCATTCTCATCACACTCTAAGAGTGCTTTACCAACATCTGAGTTAAGATCACCCTTCCATATCTTTGGTATCCTGTACTTCTGAGCAACATGTGGAGGAGGATGATGTTTAACTACCATGCTTAATATTGCCTCATGCAATGGTACCCTTTGAGCAAGCTCCTTATGACCATCAGCACTAGTGTATGCATCATATACATCTTTAAACTTAAAGCCCTTCTTTGCTGCTATGCTAGCAGTTATACCCCATCTATCCTTTGCAGAGCCAAATGCTACGCTATCATTCTGTATGCTAACCTTCCACTTGTCCTTAAACTCTGGTTCTGCATATATATCTATAAGCCTATTGAAGTCTGCTATTATCCTTGCTAACCACTCCTGCATCTTATCTGGTGTTAACCTTAGCTCCTTCACAAGCCTATCTATCTTATTTATATATAGTACTGGTCTAACCCTCTCCTCTAAGGCTTGTCTAGTAACAGTCTCTGTCTGTGTCATTATACCCTCAACAGAATCGCATACAACACATACCCCATCTATTGCCCTTAGACTCCTTGTTACCCTACCAGTGAAGTCTATGTGCCCAGGTGTATCTATCATGTTTATAACATAAGGTTTGCCCTCATGCTCATAGTAGAGTGTTACATTTGCTGCCTTGATCGTCATCTGCCTCTGCTGCTCTAGATCCCAGTAATCCAGTGCTAATGCCTCTCCAGCAACACTAGGGCTTATCATCCCTGTTGCAGCTAGTAGACTATCACTCATAGTAGTCTTACCATGATCTACATGGGCAATTACACCAAAATCATTCGGGTATGAAGTAATACCATTTATTTATTTATATTATTACTTCATACCTTTCGAATCTGGTCCTTCTGCCCAATTATCTTTAATGCTTCTTGTACAGTCTTGAATCTTGGCATGTGTTATGCAGATGTTTAAGAGTATTTAATTCTTATCATACTGGAATAAGTTAAGGGCTCTTGAATCATGCAAGGTATCTTTAACAAGTTTAAACTTACAGAACCACTCTATGCTAGTATTGAATCTAATGGTATCCCTTCTAATTGTATTGTAGTACCTCTGTAATGGTTTTGTTAGATGTCTATGAGCCTTGGGATCTGGCAGGTATAACCCTAGGTTAATGCTTCTAGGCACCTCTACAGCAACCTTGCTCAACTCCTTGCTTCTATACCCACAATACTCACAACCGTAACCCTTGCCCTTACCCTCAGATTTGAGCCTTTTACCACATATACATAATGGGTTCATGTAAATGTACTCCTTTGCTAAACTAATCACCTTTATATACTCAATATTAACAACCTTTGGGTTCCTCCTTGTTCCTTTCCTTACACCACCACCAACCTCTAATGTATCTCCTACCCTAAGCCTCTGTGCTAATGCACTAAGACCAGTAGGCTCGTATACTGCACATAGAACCCTTATGCTATTAGCATTATTATGTAAAGGCTCCAACTCAAAGAACGTATGTCCTCCCTCTATAACCTTTGGTCTACTAGCAACCCTGCCTATAAGGTAGCCTGATGTGTATGCCTTAAGATTATTAAAGTCTATAGGACTCTCAAGATGGGCATTTGTACCTTGATTGCTCTTGAATATCATATAGCCTTGTATATCCTCTCTTATATCAAGCATCTTAAGTGCCCTTATCAATATACATGGATCCTCGCCCCTTATGCCACAGAGCACTGGATCGGGGCCATGTGGTGTTATAAGCACCCTTCTATGCTTGTAATCATAGTTGTTGAATGTGTACGGTGTAGTACTCTTATCCATTGCTATAACACTCTGCTCATCTACCAACCTTGGCTTACCATAGTTCTCAGGCATCCTATATGCTATTATCTCATATGTATGATCACTTGAGTCTATGTGCATGCTTGTGCCTATTGCTGCAAGTGCACCAACTATGCCTTGACCATTACCAAATGTATAACACTCCATACCATACTTCTCAGCAAGATGCAATGCTCTCTTCTTACTTAGAACCTTGCATAATGCATCCTTTGAGAACTCTATAAGTTCATGGTTTAAACCGTTAGCATCATAGAATACTAAAGCAGGGTTTGCACCAGAGTTTATGCATGATTCATCTATAAACATATTTAATATACTTCTCTTTATATATGTTAGAGTTGATTCATTATTAACTTGAGCCTTTATGCATAATGCTCCATTACCTCTAGTCTTCCATGGTATGTTTGGGTTCAATCTTACAAGCAGAGGGTAATCTAATACTTTAACATCACTAAATGATAGTAAAAAATCAACTATTCTATATGCTAGATACGTTGTACACTTACCCTCTCTACTATCTGTATCATCAAAGCCTATAAGCAGCATTAACTCTCAATTACTATCATGGTTAGAGTGGATCTTACATTTGGTAGTCTTCTTATCTTCCATGTTATGGTCTCTTTAACCTTCTCCATGCTATCGCTCTCTATCTTTGCTATTATATCATAAACACCATAAACAGTGTATACCTCTTTAACATTCTCTAACTGCTTCAGCTCTTTTATCAACGACTCTTCAGAACCCATCTCAGCATTTATTAACACAAATGCCATTGGCATACGCTAATATAAATTCCACATATTATTAAATATTTATTCTATATACTGCAGTTGATTAAGGCTATTAAGAATGAAAGTTATTCATAGAAAGGTTTGAATAACAGATCATACTTATAGTGTATAGATGGGCGATCTGACCCGAGAGGGGATGAAGAGGATTAATAGATCAAGTATTCAACCAATTAAATGAAGTTACTATAAATAGCAATCTTTAATTTAATTTAACTGCTTCTATACTATGATTAAGATGGTAATTTTAGATGATCTAGATAGAGCAATTATACAACTTCTTATGCAAGATGGAAGGCAATCATTTAGGAGATTGGCAAGTAAATTGAATGTTAGTGTACCAACTGTAAAGTCTAGATACACTAGATTAGTAAACCTTGGTGTGATAAAGGGAGTAAGTGCAATAGTAGATGCCTCAAAGTTAGAAGGATATGTAACAGCACTAATATCACTTAAGCTTGATACCTCTAACATAGATAGTATAATAGAGGAGCTTGTTGCTCTAGACTGTGTAGAGAGTATAATGCTTACTACAGGAGAGGCAAATATGCTAATCAAGGTTACTCTTAATAATATTCAAGCACTTGAGGATTTCAAGGTAAGATTATTAGAGATCAAAGGAGTTCAGATAATGTCTACCCAGATAATAACTAGAGTTATTAAGGATGAACCAGTAGGCAAGGTTGTATATTCAAGGTTAAGGTTAAGGTTAACATGCCATTATTGCAAGAATAGCATAGCAGGAGAGCCATTTATTCTTAGGGTTGATGGTGATGAGTACTACTTCTGCTGCAGATCATGTTTAAGGCTGTTCAAGGAAGATCAGTTATTAAGTTAATAACTTGATCATTTATTAATTATAAGTGAAGAGAATTAAAACTTACATATGTAAAGTTCATGGTCCTCAAACTTTAAGTATTGTAATAGATAGAATTAAGTATCTTAAATGATATTATACATCTATGAGTACTGAGCCTAGAAGGGTAAGGAAGGTAACTCTAAAGATAAAGGGTATGCACTGTGCTGGCTGTATAAAAGCAATACAATCATACCTATCTGATATAGATGGCATAAGCAAATGCGAGGTTAATCTAGCCAACGAGAGTGCAAGTATAGAGTTTGATCAAAGCAAAGTAAGCATAAATGATATAGAGAAGGCTATAGAGGATATTGGCTATAGTGTAGCATATGAGAGATTGATGTTAAAGGTACTAGGCTTAAAGGATGCTAATGATGCTTACATGCTAGAGAATAGGTTAAGAGGGCTAGAAGGTGTAAAGGATGCTTCAGTAAATCATACTAACTCTTATATTCTTATAGAGTATAACCCAAGCATAGTAACACAGGCAAGTATAATTAAGGTAATCAAGAGCAATGGTTTTGATGTTGATGATGAGCATGGCTCTCATGAGTATGATGATGAGGCAAAGGTTCTAAAGAGGTTATTCCTCCTAGGTTTAATACTCTCAGCGCCTATAGAACTTTACAGTTACCCAGAGTATATGCCATTCCTACCATATGCTAATACTACAGCATCAGCATACGCATTATTCATACTTGCTAGTATAGTGCAAGTATTTGTAGGTTACAGATTCTACATAGGTGCTTATAGGATAGCAAGGCTTAAAGGTGCAAACATGGATACTCTAGTAGCAATAGGTACAACTGCAGCATACATATTTAGTGTAATTAACACCTTCCCTGAGCCTAACTGGCATAACATATACTACGATGCCTCCTCAGTTGTATTAACACTTGTAACCTTAGGCATGTACATAGAGCATAAGGGTAAGAGGAGGGCTAGTATGCTTGTTAGAAGGCTACTTGAACTGCAACCAAGTAAGGCTAGGATGATTGTAGATGGCAAAGAGGTTGAGGTTAATATAGATGAGGTTAAAGAGGGGGATATACTCCTAGTTAAGCCTGGGGAGAGGATACCCGTTGATGCTATAGTTATAGATGGAGAGTCTAGTGTTGATGAATCTATGCTTACAGGTGAGTCAATGCCAGTTGAGAAGGGTAAAGGTAGCAAGGTTATAGGTGGTAGCATAAACATAGATGGTGTATTGCTTATAAAGGCTACAGGGATAGGAAATGATACATTCATAGCAAATACAGTTAGGCTGATAGATGAGGCTTTAAGCAAGAAGCCTAGGATACAAAGGCTTATAGATAGGTTCTCTGCATACTTTGCATTTGTTACAATAGGTATAGCGATTGTAACCTTCATCTTATGGTATGCTTTAACACTAGATATTGCATTAGCATTGATACCATCTGTTGCTGTTCTAGTTGTTGCATGTCCATGTGCAATGGGATTGGCTACACCACTCGCACTTATGAATGGAATAGGCAAAGGTGCAGAGTATGGAATAATATTCAAGGATAGCAATGCCATAGAGAGGCTTGCAAAGGTTGATACAGTACTATTAGACAAGACAGGAACACTTACATACGGTAAGCCAGAGGTTACCGATATAATAACTACAGAGCAGTTTGAGTCTAATATATCTGAGGTAAAGCATGCTAGTAGCAGCAGTAGTAGTTATACATTACATAATAATGCTAACATAGCACTTTTGAGTATAGCAGCAATAGCAGAGAAGAACTCTGAGCATCCTATAGCAAAGGCTATAGTAAGGAAAGCAGTAGAGTATGGTTTAAGCATAGATGAGCCTGATGAGTTTAAAGTATACCCTGGTAAAGGTGTAAAGGCATTGTACAATGGTATGAGCATATATGTAGGCAAGGTTAACTTCATAACCTCTCTAGCAATAGATTGTAGTAATATAAGTAATGAGATTAATAGACTACAGAGTGAGGGTAAGAGTACAGTAGTTGTTGCAGTCAATGATAAAGTAGTAGGCATAATAGGCTTGATGGATACCATAAAGAAGGATGCAAGGGAGGCTATAGGTGCATTAAAGCATATGGGTTTAGATGTTATTATGATAACAGGGGATAACAGCAATGCAGCAAGGGCAGTTGCATCTATGCTTGGTATTGAGCATGTTATAGCAGATGTTATGCCTAAAGATAAGGCTAGTGTTGTAGAGGAGTTGCAGAAGAAGGGTAGGATCGTAGCAATGGTTGGTGATGGCATAAATGATGCAGTTGCACTTACACAGGCTGATGTTGGGATAGCACTAGGCTCTGGTACAGATGTAGCAAAGGAGGCAGGTCATGTTATAATAGTTAAGGATAACCTTATTCTTGCTGCTGTAGTAATAGAGCTGGGTAAGAGGATAATGAGCAAGGTTAAGCAGAATATAATTTATGCATTTGCGTATAACATTGCATTGATACCCCTTGCTGCACTAGGTATGCTATACCCTGTATATGCTGGTATTGCTATGGCTGCAAGTTCAGTATCTGTTACTACAAGCTCAATGTTACTAAAGAGGTTCAAGAGCAGGTTAATTAAATAATAATAATCTCTTATCTAGCGTGCATGTTGCTGTACATCATAGACCCATTTAACACCTCTCCCTTCATGCCTAGTCTTCTCCCAGAATACATCCTTAAATATACATTGATACAATGCTCTATATGCAGCAAGGGGCATCATTATATTCATGTATATAAATGTGTATGGGATATCCTTTATGCTGTATCTTATACCCTCTAACCTAGCACCCTTGAACCATGTTAGATAGTATATTAGGTTAAATGCTAATGGTAGAATTGAGTAAGATGGGAATAGATTATATGTCATACTAGTATTAAGTACTCCAGTGTACTCTAATATCCATAGGATGGTAAGCATGTATGCTATGTAATTGAATGCTACAACTAGAGGTGAGATAAGCATGCAAAGGGTTGCTATGGTATTTGCTATGCCTATCCTCTTAATAGTTGATACTCTAACTAGTACTGGGGCATACTTGTAGAGGCTCTGTAACCAACCTCTATACCATCTGCTCCTCTGCTTAAGCCATGCCTTAAATGTAACAGGAGCCTCCTCCCATTGTCTAGCATCTATAACCCCTATCCTCTTACCAGCAAGCAAGAGTCTTATGGCTAACTCAGCATCCTCAGCAAGGTTAAGGGGATCCCAAAGTCCAACCTCTTGAAGTGCAGATCTCTTAAGATAGTTACCTGTACCCCCTAAAGGAGTGTATAGCCTTAATGCTGCCCTACCTGTAAGCCATACACTAAACCAACCAGCATACTCCATAGCAAAGATCTTTGATATCCAACTATCATTAGCATTGCTTATCATAAGCCTTGCTTGTACAACATCATAACCTTTTGAGTATATTGCATGGATTACCTTATGAAGTAGATCATGCTCAAGTATATCCTCAGCATCAACAACCCCTATTATATCTCCAGTACATAATGCTAGTGCATCGTTAAGTGCACTAGGCTTGGTAGGGAAGTAACTCCTCCTCAGTAATACCTTAACATTCTCTGGATACTTATGCTGATAGTGTAGTGCTATTCTAGCCATATCCTCATCTTCAGTAACAACCACTATCTCTTTTCTCTCCATTGGGTAACTGTTATGCAGTAGAGTAGCCTCTATGGTTCTGCTAAGTATAGGCTCTGCTCTAACAGGTATTATTATTGATATCTTTGGGTATATTACATTCTTGTTGATGATTGCATTCTCATCCTTCTTAACCCTAGTACCAGAGTAAAGTAGTATTATATGGTATGCTCCCCATGAAGTATATAATAGCAAGGAGGTATATGCTAATAACTCTAGCATAGTCCTTGGTGATATGTAAGCAATAGTTAGTAATGATGCTAAAGATATGGCAAATGCTGTTACCTTATACTTTACATACAATACCATCTACCTCTCTAACTATAGCATCAGCTATAGTTATACCATCTAGCATTACCAATCTTATCCCATACCTATCCAGAAGGGAGAGTATCCTATCATCTAGCACTCTCTTGCTAGTTATTATAATGGGTATTGTATTAGGTATATCCATAACCTTAACTATAGCCTTGAACCACTCCATGCTATCTGCATCCTCTACATAGTCTATGGTTACTGCTACATTATCCTTATATCTAATATATAGTGCTACTATATGCTCTACCCCGCTTATACCCCTTACCTTGCATAGTATATCAACCTGTATGTTACCATATATCTTTATGAGTGCATCTTTTGCATGTAATAACTCCTCATATATCTTAACAAACCTCTTTGCCTCAATGCTTAAAGTATATGACTTGACCTTGGTTATGTTAAGATCGTAAGGGTTTGATGAGTGGTTATTAGAGCATACTATGCTTACTAGAGGGAACTGGGTTATTGTATTACATCTTAAGCATTTAAACCCATAACCAGGTCTACCGTAATCTATACCAACCCTGTTGAATCTCTTTGAGCACTTTGGGCATTTGTATGTACCATCACTTGATACAACATCCTGTAGGCTTAAGATGCTATTACAATCGTAATGCACTATAAGATCATGCTTCTCTAGCATACTGCTCTTGCATGAAGGGCAGAGTAGAAGTGTAGTTAATGCCATGCTATTGCATATGCTACATGAAGGATAGTACTCATAGCCAGATACTACAAGCAGCCCCTCGCTCTCTAACTCAGATAACTGATCCTTGCTTAACTCTACACCATTAGCATCATACACTAAACCAAGATTCTTTATTGTAGGTTTAATTGTATTATCATGTAATGATCTAAGGATTAGTAGCATACTTGTAAGTTGCATGGATAAATATACAATAGCATGGTAATTAGGTTATGTTAATCAGTATTATGACATACTGTTAGGCTATAAGGTGTTCTACTCCTCTAACCTCCTGAACCTTACTCTTAGTATGCCATTAAGGTAATGCAATGATAACGGTTGCTCGTGGACCTTAACCCTTAGTATTGCTCTTCCTGAATAATGCCTAAAGCCATCCTCAGTAACAGCATCTATACTAACTATAGTATTATCTATAACGCTTATAGTAATGCTACGCTCATCAACTCCAGGCATCTCTGCTAGAAGTTCAACCATATCATGAGTTATTATACCCTCTATGCGTAAAGGCCTAACTATATGCTCCCTAGCATAGTACCCTTGATCCCTTGCTCTACCTCCAATACTTGGAAGCCTAACCTTGATCCTTATGATATATCTGTAAGCAAGACCGAATGCCATACCAGCAAGGAACCCGCCTATATGTGCAAGGTATGCTACCCCTCCACCAGCATTTAGTGCAGCTGCTATCAGTTGGTATATGAACCAGAGGAAGAGGTATGCAAATGCAGGTATCCTTGTTGTTGTTATAAAGAAGAAGAGTACAAGCGTAACTACCCTTGCATGAGGGAACATTAGCATGTATGCGCCTAGAACACCTGATATGGCACCAGATGCACCTACAGCTGGTATAAGTAGTTGCTCTCCTCCAGCATTCATAGCCCATGCTAAATGTGCCATAGCAGCAGCAAAACCCCAGATTAGATATGATGCTAGATACTTTGCATGCCCAAACCTATCCTCAACGTTATCACCAAATATCCAGAGGAAGAGCATGTTACCTAGTATATGCATTATACCCCCATGCATGAACATGGATGTTAAGACTGGGAACATTGCACTTACAATATCTCCATTGCTTATATCATCCAAGAACCTTGCAGATACAAACCCATAGTTCATAAATAACTCTAATATAGCCCTTTGGTTTGTAAAGAACCTAGTTACTATAACCTCCCATATGAATACTATAAAGTTTATGGCTATTAAAGAGTAGTTAACATATGGCCTAGTTGTCCTTGGGTTCTCATCGTATAGAGGGAACATCCTCTTACATACGTAAGACCTCTATAAATATTAAATTCTAATTATTATAAGCAAGAGTCTACAACCATAACCTAATTATTATAGAGTCTTGATCTTATGGTATGCCACTGATAACCATCTCTCTATGGCCAGGTAGAACACAGCAGCAGAAAGAGGAGTTGGCAAAGGCAATAACTGATGCAGTAACAAGGGTTCTTGGTAGTAAGAGAGAGCATGTAATAATAGTATTCCAAGATACCCCTAAAGAGAACTGGTATGTTGCTGGTAACCTACTAACCTGATTTAAGATCAGTAACCTATAATTAATAATAATTATTTATTCTGTTTATGAGGATAGCATTAGTACAACTAAATGCATCTACAAGCAAGGATGAGAATATTGCTAAAGTAGTAGATTACATCAAGGAAGCAAGTAAGCATAATGCTAAATTAATAGTATTCCCAGAGTTTACCATGGCTTATACACCAGTTGAGCAGAGTATGGAAGAGCTTTACCATATAGCAGAGAGCATAGATGGTAACTTTGTATCTACTGTAAAGAGCAAGGCTAAGGAGTATGGTATAAGCATACTAGTAACCATCTATGAGAAGGGTATTAACTCTAAGAAGGTTTACGATACTGCATTGCTAATTGATAACAATGGTAATGTAAGTTCAGTTTATAGAAAATTACATCTTTATGATGCTTTAGGCTTTAAAGAGTCTGATAAACTAATTGCTGGTGATGAACTTGCTATGCCAGTAAGGATAGATGATATCAGAGCAGGTATGATGATATGCTATGATGTTAGATTCCCAGAGATGGCTAGGATACTTGCACTATTAGGCTCAGAACTACTATTAATACCATCTGCATGGGTTCAAGGGGCTATGAAGTTGGAGCACTGGCAGACTATGCTTAAGGCTAGAGCAATAGAGAATGGATGCTATGTTATTGCCCCAGATCAAGTTGGTAATATATACATAGGTCATAGCATGGCTATAGATCCTTTTGGGAGGGTTCTGCTAGAGATGGATGACAGATCTGAAGGCTTGGGGTTAGTTGATGTAAGCATAGATGTGGTAAGAGAGGTTAGAGCAAAGTTACCTCTTTTAATCAATAGAAGGGTTGATGTTTACTCAAGGTACAAGGATATAATTAATTAATTATTATACAATTATGTAAATATTTACTGCCATGCTTTACTTACATTTTTATATAACATGTTGAGATAGGGTAGTATGAACAAGGTATGTGTAATAGGTGCAGGGAGTACAAAGTACGGTAAGTTAAATGAGAGCATCGTTGAGCTTGCTGTTAGTGCTGCAAGGGATGCAATAAACTCTGCTAATCTAGAGCCAAGGGATATCCAATACTCAATAATATCAAATGTATTTGGGGTTGCTGATAAGCAGGTTCACTTAGCCCCTGTTATAATGAGTGATCTTGGTATACCACATGTACCAGGGCTTACCGTTGAGTCTGCATGTGGTAGTGGATCAATAGCATTAAGGGAGGCGTATGCAAACGTTGCTGCAGGCTTTTACGATGTAGTTTTGGTTGTAGGTGTTGAGAAGGTTACCCATACTGGTACTGCAAGATCTACTACCCTCTTCTCATACTGCTCAGACTTCTTCTATGAAGGTGGTAGTGGAGTAACATTCCCAGGATTATTTGCATCCATGGCTAGAGCATATATGCACAAGTATAAGGCAAGTGAGGAGGATCTAGCACTAGTTGCTGTTAAGAACCATGAACATGGGCTCTTGAACCCAAAGGCACATCTAAGGAAGAGAATAACTGTAGATGATGTACTCAAATCTCCTCCAGTTGCAAGCCCATTGAAGTTACTGGACTGCTGCCCATTCTCAGATGGAGCAAGTGCAGTTATACTTGCTAGCAAGGAGTTTGCTGATAGCCTAGGTTCTGATTACATAGAGATAATAGGCTCTGGTAGAGGGGCATCACCAGCAACATTACAAGGTAGGGAGGATATAACCACTATACCAAGTACAAGGGCTGCTGCACAACAGGCATTCAAGCAAGCAAAGATAGAGCCTAAGGATGTTGACTTTGCTGAGGTTCATGACTGCTTTACAATAGCAGAGATAGTTGATATAGAGGATCTAGGATTCTTTGAGAAGGGTAAGGGTGTTGATGCTGTAAGGGAAGGATTAACTAGGTTGGATGGTGAGATACCAATAAACCCATCTGGTGGTTTGAAATCAAAGGGGCATCCTATAGGTGCTACAGGTGTAGGGCAAGTCGTAGAGGTCTATGAACAACTACTAGGTAAAGCAGGAGATAGGCAGGTTAAAGGGGCAGAGATAGCATTGACACATAACTTTGGTGCAACTGGTGCAAGCTGTGCAGTTCATATATTCAAGAGGGTATAGATGGATTGATTGATGTTTATGAAGGTATAAAATACTACAGATTATATGATGGGTGGTCTTATGGTATCAAGGGATGAGTTCATAAAGAAACTTAACGAGGGCAAAGTATTACTGTACAAATGCAATGAATGTGGTAACCTTCAACTTGCTACAGTTGTTCTATGCAGTAAGTGTGGTTCTAAAAGACTTGAGGTTGTAGAGTCCAATGGTGAAGGTAGAGTTGTAACATTCACCATACTCCATGTACCCCCAGAAGGGTTTGAGAAGTATGCACCATACGGCTGGGCTGTTGTTAAACTGGATGAAGGAATAAACATATCAGGCTTTATAGACGTAAAGAGCCCAAAGGATCTACCACTAGACTCTAGAGTTAAGGTTAGTGGTTACGATGAGAGGGGTATAGTGATTAAGTTAATAGATGGAAAAGATAAGGTATGATTACATAACATCACAACATCATATTATAATTTAGTAAAAGAATCCTTACATAATAATCCGATTATTTTGTTCATAAGACTTTATTTTCACATGCTTAACTTATCATATGCCTATAGAGGTTGTATGTGGTAAGTGTGGTTCTATAATACATGCAGTAAATATACTCAAGCCTGTAAAGGATGTACTTAAATCATCAAGATGCCCTAGCTGTGGAGTACACCTGCTTAATGAGTTTGTAGTTGAGGTAAGTAAACTCTAATCTACTGTAATTTTTTATTTTATTTTATTTTATCTATCTATCTTATTACCTTACTCTACAACACTAGGCAGGGTTATGTAAATCTCCCTTCGATCATCACTTACATCAACATGCATGATCTTCCTACTAGATATCCTAAGCCCATAAGGTTCTGCATGTATTACTGCAACTATCCTTCCACCATCCCATACCTCTATCATATACTTATTACTCTTACCATACTCTAAAGCAAGCCTAAACTCAACCATTTGGGTTATTAAGGCACATACATGTAAATATAACCATCGCTATTAACCTCTATCTTATAAACTCTAAGATCATCACATTTATACCACTCTGGATCCTGCTCAGGCCAGTTGTTCCCATTATGCCATGGTCTTATCTTAACCAATTTACCAGTGTCTATATCAAACTCGAATCCATGCAATGGGCATACTATGTTATTACCATTGAAGTAGCCTCTATGCAAATAAGCATATCTATGAGGGCAATGGGCATCACATGCAAATACCTTACCATTATGCATGCCAATAACATACTCCTTACCATCTATCCTAACAAGATGCATGGTCTCATCTTTAAGTTCACTTGCCTTATATAACCTTATCATACGCATATAACTAGATCTAGATATTAGGTATTTTAAATCTTTATATTAAAAAATAAATAAAAATAATTTGTTGTTTTGGTTAACCATGTATAGTACGTAAGTGCTGTCCAGCATGAGGAGACTCTCCTATGAACCTTCTCCTAAAGTGTGCTGATGGTCTTCCATACAGTAACTCAAGGAACCATGCCTCATGCTCTATCTCTTCTTGCATTATCCTTTGTGCTATATCATAAGTCCTTGGATCTTTACCAAATGTCATCTCACATACTGCTGCCCAGGATTTTATTGCACACTGCTCAGCAGCAAGTAACACCTTAAGTATCTCCCTTATATCCCTCCAGTTCTCTGGTAACTTTGCATCTGGGCATGCTGCCTTATTAGCAAACTCTCTAATATCACTTGGCAATGAGCCTCCTAACTCATATATCCTAGGTGTCATTGCCTCAAAGTGGTTCCTATCCTCTATCCTTGCATCCTCAACTATCTCCTTTATACCCTCGCCCTCCAAACCTACACAGTGCATCCTAAGTATTGTATAGTAGTAGTAGGTTGTAAACTCTGCACTTACTCCAGCTATTAATAGATCAAGCAGCTTCTTAACATCTACACCTGCTTGCTTTAAAACCTGTACAGCGACTACATCATCCTCCTTTATCTGTTGAGTTGTTGCTGGATCCTTATCTCCTGCCATATAATTAGTTATCTCTTATCAATTATAAACTTTTTCTACAAATGCATAATCTCATAACTGAGTTAACATAAATTAATCTTTCATATAAACAGATTTCACAAAGTATTTTAATAACCATGGATCCTACCCATCTACATGGATTATAACTCAGATGAGAAGGAAGAGAGTTCTACAGCGCATGTGCCAAAGAGGGCAAAGATGATATTCTCAGTTATGGCAAACCCAAATAGAATAGAGATACTTAGGATACTTAATGCTAGAGGTCCTCTAACATACTCTGAGCTCAAGGCTAATGTAGGTTTTAAATCAAAGCGTGAGAGTGGTAAGTTTGCTTACCATCTAAGGAAACTGCTTAGACACTCACTGGTATCATTGAACAAGGCAGAGAGGAGGTATGTTATAACGAATAGGGGTAAGTTGATACTAAACATTACAAAGCAGATAGAAGAGAGATCTGTTATGGAGAGTGGTAACATATACGTTAGAACTAGGAGTGGTCTTGAAGAGTTTAATGCAGATGAGATAGTACAATCTCTAGTTAGAGAGACTAACATGCCAAGGGAGCTTGCAGATAAGATTGCAGAAGAGGTTGAGAGTAGGATACATAAGATGCAAGGGGCTTACATAACAAGCCAGTTGATAAGGGATATAGTTAACTCTCTACTCTTAGAGCATAACAGTATAGATTATAGGAACAGATTCTTAACTATAGGTATACCATATGCTGATATTAGTAATGCATTAAGTAATAGCCTAGATTACGATTCATTGCAGAGGTATATTACAAACTCAGTGTTAAGGGATTACTTCCTCTTCAATACTATACCCAAGGATGTGATAGATATGCATCTTAATGGCGATATAAATATATCAAATATACATACATGGGGAATACTACCAGATACCATACTTGTAAATCTGAAAGAGGTTCTTACAATGAGCAGTAATATTGGTATGCCATTAACATCATCAAATATTGATAGCATGAACGATCTTTATGCAAGTGCTTGCATGTGTATATCTTTCCTCTCAAAGCATGCTACAGATGAGGTTGTTATACACGGTATAGATATGCTATCTAGGATAGATGCTGAACATTTTGCTAAGATGCTTATGTTAGCATCAATTAATATCTCTTCCTTGGTTACTTTGGTTATAGATAGTAGCATGAGCACTAATGATGTTACTAGCATACTAGATGGATACCTGCAGTATATTAAGTGTACACCATTACCAAGTGTTGCACTCACAATACCTAAAAAGTTCATAGATGAGAATATGGATAGGATAGCAGATCTTGCTCTGCTAGGAGGCTTATTATCAATAAATAATAGTGATGATTACAATGATGCAATAAGTTACAAAGGGATAAAGTTAAGGAATAATGCAAACATTGTATTACATAACATCTCTATAAACGCACCTAGGTTAGCATATGAATCTAATAATGATGAGTTATACTTCATGACAAAGGTTATGTTACTACTTAAACCTGTTATAGCAGCATTACATTCTAGAAGTACTTTATTGCTAGAGAGCATCAAGAGGAGTAATATGCATATACCAACACTTTACTCTACTAATAGCATAAGAGCAATCATAAATATGGTTGATCTATACACAGCAGTAGCAAAAGTACTGAAGAAGGAGGATAAGTTTGTAGATATAGCAAGGAATGTATCTGCTAGAGTGGTAGAGAATAGTAGAAAGGTTGGTTATGAAGCAAGCGTAGGTATTATAGATGCACCTAATGATGCACTTAGGTTCTCAACGTTAGATGCTGAGAAGTATGGTCGTAATGGTTATGATAATAGTATAATAGCAGATAGGGATAAAAGGTTAAATGAGGATTACTCTAGTGGTATCTTTATCAATACCAAAGATCTTTTAGATTCAGATGAGAGAGGTTCTTCATCTACTATCTTAAGTTTATTAAATTCTCTAGATAATATATTCCATGAAGAAGGTATTACAGTAACTTTAGATGTAGGTAGATGTGATAGTATTAAGATAAGGGATGCAATAAACCAAATTGCTTGCAGGGTAAGAAACTTTAGGATTGTGAACTCTAGTATAAGTATATGTAGTAAATGTAGGGCTAAGTATTATGATAAGGATGGTGTTGATAGATGTCTAAACTGTAATGCGTATATGAGAAAGTATTATCAGATCGTAACCTGAAATAATATAAATAAATTAAATAAATAATGGAAATAAATAATAAATAAATAACTAATTTAGCCTACTATACAACTACTCCAACCACAGTCCATACATGTATTACAACCTTCCATGAACACTACCTTCCCTTTACATAATGGGCAGAGTGACACATTGCTATCACTGCTAATATTGGATGATGTTAATTGTAAATAGTGTTTCTTATCTAAATCTAATCCCTTTAGTATAGCACGTTCTATCTCTTTAAGCAGTAATGTATCATTAACATTCTTCCTTATATACTCTAATGCATAATCGCTAACTGTAACATTGAACCTCTTAGCCTTGCTTGCACTTGTTATATGTAGTACTTGCTGGTTCCTAGAACCGTCTCTATAAACTGTTATGCCTTTAAGCCCAAGCTCATGTGCAAGAAGATAGGAGCATCTTACATCATCTACAGTAACATCATTTGGCATATTGATGGTCTTTGCTATTGCATTGCTTATCCACCTCTGCCATACTGCCTGTGCTACTATATGGTCTGCCCAATGTATATCCATGGCTGTAACAAATACTCTCTGTATATGCTCTGGTACCTCATTTAACCCTCTAACTGAACCATAGTTCTCTGCTATACTAGCAAGTAACTCATCACTGTATATTCCTAGCTCTCTTATAGCCTCCTCAAATATTCTATTAGCATAGTAGAACTTGCCTACAGTAACATGCTTCTCATACACTAGAGCAAACAATGGTTCTAAGCCAGAGGAGCAGTCTGCTATCATACTTAGTGTTCCAGTTGGTGCAACTGTTGTAGTTTGGCTATTCCTTATACCATAACGCTTTATCTTTGCTATTAGAGCGTCCCAATCATGTGTATGCTCCTCCTTTGGTAACTCATAGTACCCAGCTACAGGTAGCATGCCATTAACATAGTTACTCTCATTGTACAATGGGAAAGATCCTCTCTGCTTTGCTATCTCTACACTCTCATCCATGCTATAATATGATAATGCTTCTGCTAACCTGTTCATCAGCTCATAACCCTCCTTGCTATTATAGGGTATTCTAAGCATGTAGAGTAGATCTGCTAGACCCATTATACCTAAACCTATGCGCCTGCTTAACTTTGTAGCCCTGTCTATCTCTTCTATTGGGTATTTACTAACATCAATAACATTATCCAAGAACCTAGTTGCTAGCCTTATTATCTGCTCATACTTCTGCCAATCAAATTCATAACTACCATCTGCCTTACGCTTAACTAATCTAGCTAGGTTTATAGATCCTAGGTTACATGACTCGTATGGATATAGGCTCTGCTCACCACAGTTATGCACTATTATGCCATTTGCATCAAATGAGTGTATCTCCTGAACATTAAGATCATAAACATCCTCTATACCATCGTACTCTAGTGATTCTACTTCAGCTATAAACCTTGATTTATTTAATCTTCTCCCATACTGGCTTAGCAGTCTATTCAATCTCTCCTTCTTCTCCATATTATTAAACCCTATAACCTCCTTAAACCTAGCAATGTTCTCTCCTGTTATAACAAGCTCATGCTGCGCCATAGTCTGATAATACTTGTAACCATCCCTACCATCTTGGAATAACTCTAGTTCACCAGCCATTCCATTAGTATATATCTTTGATACTATGCCCAATCTTAATAGCATACGCTGTACAGCCTTTAACAGCTCTAAATTACTCTGTGCAAGCCTTATGGATACACCTTTATGCTGATCACCTATTACAGTTCCATAGGCATCAAATAAACCTCTTAGGAAACCTTTGTAGAAGTCTGAGGATGCCTCTTCTATAGCATCAGTTACCATCCTCTTGCCATCTATTCCTAACTCTCTTGCTATATCTGTTATAGATGCTAACATTAATCTATACTCTCCTCTAGACTTTACCTTGTACCAATAGTTAAGATCAGATCTATGCTTCAATCCTAGTGCTGTTATTGCCTCCATTACAGACTCTCTTACCCCTTCATCATTAACCCATGAACAGAGCACAACCATGCCATCATTTGAGTACCCATGGCCTATGTACAATCCCATGATGTAGCCTTCATACTCACTATACTTGCCATCCCACTCATAGTATCTACAATCATTAAGTACTATCTCTTCCCCTCTCTTTAGATCCTTAGCAGCCTTCCACCCTGTATATATCTTATACCTAGTTCTCTTCCTTACAGTTAATACTCTATGGTCTTCTGTTAACCTTAGTTCGTAACCTTCCTTTGTCTTTAACCTATAAACCTTCTTTATGCCTGTAAAGAAGAATCCACTAGAGTTATAGGTTTTGCCATTAACATATACTTTGAATGGTCTTCCTATGAGTTCTTTAACCCTCCTAGGACCATCACCTGTTGCTATCCAAGTATCGCTTGTTACACATGGATTAGTAGCCCTTAATAGACCTTGTTTATCCTTCATAACATTATATTTATTCATATTATCAAAGAATAGCATACCAGGCTCTGCTGACTGCCATGCACTCAATGCTATGAGTTCCATAAGTTGGTTGGCATCAACATACCTAGCAACCTTACCATTCCTTGGGTTCTTCAATGCATACTTGCCCTTGCTCTTTACAGCATCCAAGAAGTCCTCCCATACACCTACACTAACGTTAAAGTTCTCTAGCACACCAGGTTTGGTCTTTGCTGTTATGAACTTCTCTATATCTGGGTGCCATACCTCAAGTATGCCCATATTTGCTCCTCTCCTCTTGCCTCCTTGCTTAACAACCTCTGTTGTAGTATCAACTATCCTCATGAATGATACTGGTCCAGATGCAACACCGCTTGTACTAGCAACTATATCACCCTCAGGTCTAAGGTTAGAGTAGTTTATCCCTACACCCCCTCCAGACTTGAATATCAATGCACAATCTGTTGCTGTCTTCATTATACTTGCTAGATCATCATATATTGGCAGTACAAAGCATGCACTAAGCTGCCCTAACCTTGCTCCAGCATTCATTAGAGTGGGTGAGTTTGGTAGGAAGTACATGTTAACCATGAGAGAGTAGTACTCCTCAACCCTCTTCTCATACGCATCGAAATCATTGTTAGCAAGCATATTTAGTAGTTCATCTATACTAACCTTCATCTTGCCTTGTAACGCTAACTCCTTGTATAACCTAAGCATTGACTCAAAGTGCCATTTATTCAACTTATACTTGCCTATAGCATACTTATTATCATACTCATCTAATCTATCCAAGTAAGATTCTATACTTGATAGATCTTGCTTGAAGCCTCCATCAGATGCAAATACTCTCTGATCCCTTAGCATATCAGGTATTGCTATAAGTATTGCTACCCTCTCAAACATCTGCTTTGGACTCTCTACAATCTTGCCATTCTCATCCCTTAGCAGGTATCTGCTTGCTAAAACCCTTAATGCGTTTGTACTTAATGCCTTATCAACCTCATCTAACCTTGTTCTCTCTAGTATCTTCATCTTCTCCTCCCTTATCCTTCTCCTCTCATGCCTGTACAGGATGTATGCCTTTGCTGTATCTGCTAACCCTTCATCTATAAGTACTGTCTCAACCATATCTTGGACATCCTCAACGCCTGGTATATTGCTAGAGTTAAACCCTTGCTTTATCAGCCTTTGAACAACCTTCTCAGCCAATGACTCTGCTAGAGAGTAATCTTGTCTATTTGTTGCCACAAGGGCTTTGTATATTGCATTAGTTATCTTTACTGTCTGGAAATCAACTATACTTCCATCCCTCTTCTTTATCTTACCTATAGCACTTGCTAGATCCTGTGCCTTACCCTCCTTACTATCGCTCATCTTATATCATTATTACTATAATGATATTTAACTCATATTAATTAGTTTATAATTAACAATGGTGTATAATGATTTGATACTTATAACATAGTTTATCAGTTATATTTAATCTAGCAGAGAGATCTAAAGTATAGAGATGGTAGTAGTATGTATTAGCCTTTACTATAAAACTGCTCAAAGCATAGTATGCCAATAAAGTTATTATGAAGAAGCGGGATAAGTATGAGATAGTTGCTGATATATTGAGTATATTAGATAAGGAAGGACCTATGTACAAGACCTCTATAGCAGGTAAGAGCAAACTAGATACTAGAATGCTTGATAGATATATTAGCATGCTACTTGATGCAAAGTTAATAGAGAGGGATGAGTACGATCCTAAATTATTTACAATAACTGATAATGGTAGACGTTATATACTGCTTTATAAAAGTATAAAGAGTATGTTATCACAACATGAGTTTAACCTTTACTAACTGTTATAATGGTATCTTATCATTAAGTATCAGTGCTAATAGTGCTGCTCTAACATCCTTGCCGTATGATGCTTGTTTAAAGTACCTTGCTCTTGGATCATCGTCTACATCATAGGTTACCTCATCAACCCTTGGTAATGGGTGTAGTATTATGGCATCTCTCTTTGCCTTCTCTAACAACCTTCTATCTATAAGATAACTCTGCTTAACCTTCTCATACTCCTGCTTATCAGGGAACCTCTCTTTCTGTATCCTTGTAACATATATAACATCCAATCTGCTTATTATATCATCTAGCATGTAGTGCTCCCTTATCTTAATATTTATACCATACAATGACTCATGTCTTATCTTAAGTAACTCTGGTGCTATAAGGTGTATATCAACATCGTACAATGCTAATGCATATAGCAGAGAGTAAACAGTCCTACTGTACTTTAGATCCCCTACTATACCTATACTTAGACCATCTACCCTACCCTTCTCCTTTAATATTGTATATACATCAAGCATCGCTTGTGTAGGATGCTCCTCGCTCCCACTACCAGCATTTATAACTGGCTTTGATGCTACCTCTGCTGCTAACCTTGCTGCACCATCAAGCCTATGCCTTATTACTATAACATCAGCGTAGTTATCCACTACCCTTATAGTATCTATCATGCTCTCACCCTTTTCTATAGAGGATACCCTTGGGCTTGCGAAGCCTATATTACTCCCTCCTAAAGATATCATGGCAGACTCAAAGCTTAACCTTGTCCTTGTGCTAGGCTCAAAGAAAAGAGAGCATAGTATCTTGCCCTTGCATATACTTGCTCTATCTTGCATCTCTCTTATCTTATCAGTAGTATAGAATAGTAGTTCTAGATCATCCCTTGTGAAGTCCCTGGTTGATATAACATCCCTAGCATAGAATGTATTCTCCATGTAACAACATGGTTATAAACTACTATATATGCAATTACCATATGAGCAAGGAACAGTTGCTTGTAAGAAGGATAAAGGAAGGTACAGTTATAGATCATATAGATGCTGGGAAGGCTCTGCTAGTATTAAAGGCTCTTAATGTAACAGGTAAGGAAGGGAACGTTGTAACCATTGCTATGAACGTTCCTAGTGTAAAGTTAGGCAAGAAGGATATAATAAAGATAGAGAATAGACTACTTGCTGCTGATGAGACAAACAAGATAGCACTGATTGCCCCTAATGCAACTATAAACATAGTTAGTGATTACAGGGTAAGGGAGAAGAGGAAGGTTGAGTTACCAGATGAGTTTGTTGGTGTATTCAACTGCCCTAACCCTATGTGTATAAGCAATGCTGAGAAGGGTATAAGACCTAGGATAAAGACTATAGATAAAGAGAAGCGTATCTTTAAGTGCTCATACTGCTCTAGAGCATTAGATGCTACAGAGCTTATCAAGGGTATTAAGGGCATAGAATAGTTAGTTATTTAGTTAGAAAATAAAAATAAAAATAAGTTTAACCTTAGTAGAATAACTGCTATACCCTTACTTAACCCTTTAATCCTATCTTACTCTTGTAGTACTCTATCATCCTTGCATGTCTTGCCTTCTCAGCATAGTTATCGGACTTCTCAAACCTTATTATATGATACCTTAGCTGGCTAAGATCACACATGCATATACCAGTTATTGGCTTGTATCTTGTATTTGATATCTCATGCTTCTTCTTATCAGCATATAGAGAGATTGCATATGCTATGAATGGTAAGCCCATTACCATTGCAATAGCAGAGTATAACTTTAGTCCAGCAACTATTGGACCACTTAGAAGGAGCATAAGGGCTATCATAACTGCACCAACTGGTATAAGCAATAGAGCATATGCAGCAAGTTTATCATAAGGCTCAGCCTCATGCTCAAATCTTTCAAGTAAATACTCTAGCCTAGGATCCATCCTTACGCTGTTCCTTGTCTCACTTAACAGAGACATACTAATTATTCTTATAACTTGATTAAAAAATTTACTATGATAAAAATTATAACCAATAAATGGGTTAAAGAGTAACCAATGAAGAAAATAAATAAAATCGTTCAGATAATAAATTACAGAAATTATATATATAAACATAGTATTGCTATAAGAAATGTCTAAAATTTCAAATATATTGTCTGTATAAGCAAAAGATTACACCTTGATAACCATAATGACATCTTATTATATTTAAATTCCTATAAGAATATAATAATTAACATGCAAATTTTTAAAATAAAGTATGAGGTAGATCTTATATGCAGCATGTAAAGGCAAGTATGATAATTAAGAGGGCTAGACAGAAGAACCTTGATCCTAGTATACTGTTCAAGGGCGCATGGGTAAGTACTATGCTTGCATTATTCATAGCACTGCCTTTAGTAGCAACCTTATTTGCTGTTTATAGCATAACAGATAACATAATACTTGCTGCTATAGCATGCTTTGCAGTGCATATAGTAACATTAGCATCAATAGGAAGGGTTAGTGATTACCTTACTGAGATGCTTAACTAACATTAAGAATAAAAATCCCTTTTATTATATCTAGCGCATTGAGAGGTCTTAGTCTACCCAACAGGATATTTGGTACGGTAAAAGCATTTGCTACCAAAGGTTCTCTGCTAAACAAGGAGATACTTACCATGCTTGCTGAATCTAGGGACCTTGATGAACTGGTAGTTAGGTTAAAGAATACTAGGTACATAGATGCTCTAGCAAGACTACAGAAGCCATACACTGCAATAGCAATAGAAGGAGCATTAAAGGAGGATCTAGTAAACTTCCACTCAAGCCTTGCAAATGTTGCTGGAGAATCCGAGTTGATAAATGCATATTTCATAAGATATATAATATGGAATCTTAAGGTTGTATTGAAGTCTAAGGCTTTAGCAAAGCAGTATGAAGAGATAATACCTCATATAAACATGAGGGCAGAGGAGTTACTTGGGAGAAGGGATATTATAGTTAAAGCACTTGTAGCAAAGGACCTTGATGAGGCTGTAGCAAGCCTTGCTGGTAGTGAGTTTGGTGAGGATGCTCAGAATGCTGTGAATGTATATAAGGAGGTTAAGGATCTCCATGTATTCGATACCTTCCTAGATCATACCTTCTATATGATACTTGCTAAGGCTCTCATGGCACATTGGAGGGACTCTGATGTTAAGAATATAGTAGTGCCAGAGATAGATGCATATAACATACTCTGCATATTAAGGGCAAAGTTCTGGAACCTAGATGAGGAGCAGATAAAGAGTTTGATAGTAACAAAGGCTCCATCTATAGATCTTTATAGACCAGGGGGTTCTATACTACCTCTTAATCCTGTTAGATTGCCTACAGTTACACAAGAGAATATACAAAGGATGATATCTTCAGAGAGTGTAAGGGATGCCTTAGCAGAGTTATCAAATACAGTTTATAGAAACATAGTGCCTCAGTACACTAATGATATAGATACAATTGCTATGCTAGAGGAGAACCTTGAGAGGTTACTGTACAAGAAGTATCTGCTAACATTTAACAGTATGTTCAAACATGCAACCATGATAGCAGCACTGAAGTTAAGGGCATTGGAGGTTAGAAACTTAGTAGCAATAGCAACAGGTGTGGAGCAAAAAATACCAATAGAGGTTATAATGAAGAGACTCTTTATACCTTATCTTCAATAGTAGCCTTATCTGTTACTCTCATACCCTTATTGCTACTCTTATCACCACTCCCTTCCCATATGAATATTGTGTAGAGCATCTTTGGTACTATCTTCTTAAACTCAGTCCCACTGCCCTCATACCACTTAGGGAACCACTCGTAAAGGTGTAACCTTATAGCCTGTATGTACACTATAAGACCCTCAAGCATCATTATTCCTATGTTACCTCCAGCTATTACTGCTATACCTCCTCCAATGTTGCCTTGCTTCTCAAACTCTAAGTATGCATGGTTTATGGTAACCATGAGTGCAACATGTACTATAAGCATTATACCCAATCTACTGTAACTTATTGTATGCGAGAGCCACTCCAATGGTCTAATAAAGAATGACTCCATTACAGCGCCTATAATCCCGCCATCCTCACCATGCTCAGCATCTTTACCTCTATGCTCAGCATCTTTCTGCTCATGCATCTTCCTATGCCTCTTAGCCTCTACCATATGCCCAACCATGCTAACAACCATGCTTGCTATAAGTGCATTAACTGCTATATCAGCAACCACCTCAGCATTTGCCCAACTGCCTAGTAAAGGTGTTATCCATGGTACTGGCTCTGTATGCTTTACACCTATTAGACCAAACATACCTATTACATCGTAACCAGCACCTATTGCAGCAAGTATGAGTGCAACAACAGATAGGTAGCCTATTAGTGATGTTACATGCACAGTAAGAGCCTCAAATACCTTGCCATCCCTTATGGCTCTAATTATCCTTAGTATAAATGCTGCAGTAAGATGGGTAACTCCTATAGCAACAGAGACCTCTAAGACCTTTAGCACTTGCTCTATATTAAGTTCAGATACATCCAGTATGCCTATGAAGAAGCCTAAAGGAGAGTGTATTATAGGCTCAAATATAGCAAACTTATCTATATGCCAGCCAAAGAACTCACCAGTAACCAAGCCAGCAAAGGTTGCCCCTAACCCACTAGCAGCAAGTAGTGTACCCCAACTCCTTATGCTACCTACTCCTCTAACCCTTAGTAGCATGCCTAGAAGGAAGAGTAAGAAACCTTGACCAAAGTCAGCAAACATTAGACCATAGAAGATAGGCCATACGAAGGCTATCATTGGTGTAGGATCATTCTCTCTACTACTAGGTATGCCTTGCTGTGATGTTATAACCTCAAATGTACGCATGTATGTAGGGTTCTGTACAAGTGTTGGAGAGTCTGGGTTATCATCATCTACATGCTCTATAACGTAGACCCAATCCTTAACCAATGCCTTAAACCTTGATTCCATGTTTACTGGTATATAACCTTCTATGAGTGCAAAGTGCCTTGTACCATATGGTTTACGCATGGTCTCAAGTATATCCTTGGCAGCCTTTGCTCCCTCGTATAAAGATACTATGGTTGGAGTAACATTACTCTTGAACTTCTCTATTGCCTGCTCTATATCCAACTTCTTCTTCTCATACTCTGCTATGCTCTTCTCAACCTCTGCAAAGGCCTCTCTAGGGTTCTGTGGTAAGCTTGTAGGTATAACGAATGGATGTACATCATAGCTTCTAAATACCTTGATCACTCTATCTGCATCCTCCTTACTGCTTATAACCAGTAATGCAACATTAACCTCTGTTGATCCTACCCTTGCTATGAACACATCTCCAAGGCTCCTCTCTACCTCAGCAACATCCTTCTGGTTAACTATGAAGAGTGATGCAAAGAACCTCTTGAGGTTCTGCATACTACTTATGTTAATATTTATATTGGATGCTGCTTTGAGTACTTCCCTTATACTCTTACTCTCCTCAAGTAACTTACTCACCTTGCTATGCTCACTTAGCAGTGAGCTTGCCTCATCTAGTATGGGCTTGCTCTTAGCCTCTAACTCTTGTATAAGATCCTCAAGGTCAGATACCACAAGTTCATTCCTAACCTTCAATGCACCCTTGAACATTGTATCTAGTATGCCAGTCTCTAACTGTATGTTAAGAGATTTAACAACCTCCTCTATGGATTGTAATAACCTGCTAGCATCCAAAAGAAGATCATCTATATCTGGGTTGGTGTAATGCGATTCCCTATTTATTGGATGGAACCATTCAAGCTCTGCTAACCTGTTTATAGCCTCTGCAGCCTCTTTCCTAGGGAGGATGATACTTACCTTTAAGAGTTTTACTAGCGGCATTATGCTATCACCTACTCCTGCTGCTGAAGCTTAGTCTTATATAATTACTGTCCTAGGATTATGAATACTACCACTAGACCGTATATTGCTATTGATTCTACCATACCTATGAATATGAATACCCTTGACTGGATCTTTGGGTTCTCACTTATAGCTGCAAGGGCAGCAGCACCAACGTAACCTAAGCCTAAGCCTGCACCCAATGCTGCTAAGCCAAATGCTATTGCAGCACCAAGCATCTGCTCTCCTATAACCTGCTTTGCTGCTTCTTGAGCAAATGCCTCATCAGCAAGCATAAATACTGTTAATATTGTTACTGTGCCTATTACTGTTGTAGCAATGCTCTTATAACTCATTTTGCATATGGTAAAATATACCTATATTTAACTATAACTCTTCTTATAGTTAAACTTACAATTATATATAATAAATATTAAGATATAAAGTATAGAGAATACTGATCATCTAACTGTAAAGATATTAACGTAATATAGTATTAAAATATAATTTGCTTTTATATAAAAATAAATAAGATAAAATAAAAGGATATCTTTGATATTATATTAATCTTAAACCTTTAATGCCTCCTGCTTTGCTTTACTTAACGCATCCCTTATCCTTGCTATTATTGCATCCTTCTCTTTACTTAACCTCTCCTCAGCCTCCTTATACAATCTATCTATAGTCTCACTCATACAGATCCCTTCTTCTTCTCTAATGTACTCTTAACCTTCTTAAGTCTAACGAACTCCTCCCTCTCCCTCTCTTCTAGAGCGTGACTTATGAACTTTATAGCATGCTCATAGTATGGTATTATTACATACTCCAATGCATTTATAAGCCTCTGTGTCTTCTCTAACTCCTTGGCTAGACTAAATATGGCATTCTCATACTCTGCTGCCTTGCATATGCCTGGAAGTATATTCTTTATTAACCTTGCAGCCCTGTCAACACTAACGTTAGTATCTGCTAAACTATAAGTTAGTGATGCCTTATCATTAGATATAACTTGAAGGGTTGGAACCTTAACATCTACTATCCTCCTAACATTAACATCTACTGCAAGTGATGGAGGTGTTAACGCTGCTATAGACTCCACTGTACTAGTACCTAATGTAAGGTAAGCATCCCTAACAGCCTCATAAACATCCTGCAATGGAGCCCATATCTCCTCCCTAGCCTTACTTGCCTCCTCTATCATCTCATCTATCCTCTTAAGCAAGACTTCTCTCTTATCATCTAATATCTTATGGACCATCTTTGCTACCTTTAAGGATCTCTTGAACTTTATGAGTTCTATCTTTGTAGGTATTATGCTTCTACTTGAGAATGACATGCTTGACACCTAAAGTTATTGCCTTACTGCTTAGCCTTGTAGTACTTCTTTATGTGAACCTCCTTTATCTTTGTTAACTCATTCTCTGGTAACGTTGATAGAACATCCCATGCCCTCCTTAGTGTCTCCTCTAATGTTCTATTCTCATCTGGTTCTTGCCTTAGGAACTGCTGCTCAAATGCATCACCAAACTCCAGATACTTTAGATCTACTCCAGTTAAACCTGCCTTACCAACTATCTCAGATAATGCCCTAACCTCTTGCGCTCTAGCATAAGCATCGTATAACTGGTTACTAACCTCCATATGGTCTGCCCTAGTCTTGCCCTCACCAACACCATCCTTCATTAACCTACTAAGGCTCATAAGCACACCTACTGGAGGATATATATCCCTCCTGAAGAGATCCCTGCTTAACACTATCTGCCCTTCTGTTATATACCCTGTAAGATCAGGGATTGGGTGAGTTATATCATCTGCAGGCATAGAGAGTATAGGCATCTGTGTTATGCTACCCTTAACATTCTTTATCCTACCTGCCCTCTCATATATGGTTGCAAGATCTGTGTATAGATAGCCTGGGTAACCCTTCCTACCTGGAACTTCTTCTCTAGCAGCACTTATCTCTCTTAGTGCTTCAGCATAGTTTGTCATATCTGTTATTATAACTAGAACATGCATGTTAAGATCAAATGCTAGATACTCTGCTACAGTTAATGCTACTCTAGGAGTTATTATCCTCTCTATTGCAGGATCATCAGCAAGGTTAAGGAATAGAACGCTCCTCCTTAATGCTCCACTCTCCTCTAAACTCCTCTTGAAGTACTGTGCCTCGCTATACTGTACTCCTATAGCAGCAAAGACTACCGCAAACTCCTCCCCTCTGCCTACAACAGTTGCCTGCCTTGCTATTTGAGCAGCAAGTATGTTATGGGGCATACCTGAGCCTGAGAATATAGGTAACTTCTGACCTCTAACTAGGGTTAGCATACCATCTATAACAGATACCCCAGTCTGTATGAAGTCCGATGGATACTCTCTCCTCTCTGGGTTTATAGGGGCACCGTTAACATCCCTAAACTCCTCTGCTATAGGCTCTGGTAAGCCATCTATGGGCCTTCCTAAGCCATCGAATATCCTGCCTAGCAACTCCTGGGATACTGGTACCTCCATAGTCTTGCCTAAGAACCTTGCCTTTGTACCCTTGATGCTTAAACCTGCTGTACCCTCAAATACCTGTATAACTGCCTTACCTTGTCCTACCTCAAGTACCTTGCCTAACCTCTTTATACCATCAACAGTCTCTATCTCAACCAACTCATCGAATGCTGCTCTGCTTACACCCTCAACTATTAGCAGTGGACCCTTTATCTCTTGTACCTTTGTATACTCTACTCCTACCTCAACCAACCATAGGCACCTCCTTTACTGCTGTTGTTAACTTCTTGAACTCATTTATCATATCCTCATACAACTCATCTATCTTACTTATCTCTTCCTCTGGTATCTCAAACTTTGCCTTTATTATCCTAGTTATAATCTGCATGGTTCTTATATCTGCTAATGGTATACCACTCCTTAAAGCCCTCTGTGCCTCCCTATAGAAGCCTACCATAAGCTTTAGTAACTTGAACTGCTTCATTGGACTACAGTATGTATCAACCTTATCGAATGCTGCCTGCTGTAGCAAGCCTATCTTGATCATCCTTGCTACTTCTAACACTAACTTCTCCTCATCAGGTAAAGCCTCTGGACCAAGTAACCTTACTATCTCCTTAAGTGTATCCTCCCTCTGGAGTATATAATAGCACTCCTCACGTAACTTAAACCACTCCTCACTAACATTCTTTGCCCACCACTTTGCTATGCTTGATATGTAGCCAGAGTAGCTTATCATCCAGTTTATTGCTGGGTAATGCCTAGAGTATGCAAGCCTTGTATCTAAGCCCCAGAAGGTCTTTATGAACCTAATAGTGTGTGTAGTTACAGGCTCTGTAAAGTCTGCACCAGATGGAGATACTGCACCTATAAGCGTTACAGAACCTATACGCTGGGGTGTGCCTAATGCTATACCTCTACCAGCACGCTCATAGAACTCTGCAAGCCTAGATGCTAAGTAAGATGGGTAACCCTCCTCTGCAGGCATCTCCTCAAGCCTACCACTCATCTCCCTTAAGGCCTCTGCCCATCTGCTTGTAGAGTCAGCAACCAATACAACATCGTAACCCATATCCCTATAGTACTCAGCCATTGTAACACCAGTGTATATGCTAGCCTCCCTTGCTGCTACAGGCATATTGCTAGTATTTGCTACTAGCACTGTACGCTCCATCAATGGTCTACCTGAGCGGGGATCTGTTAGATGTGGGAACTCTACCAGTACTTCAGTCATCTCATTGCCTCTCTCACCACAGCCTATGTATATTACAACCTGTGCATCTGCCCACTTTGCTATCTGGTGCATGGTAACTGTCTTACCTGTTCCAAAACCTCCTGGTATTGCAGCTGTACCTCCCTTTGCTACAGGGAATATGGTATCTATAACCCTCTGCCCTGTTATAAGAGGTATCTCTGGGTCTAACTTAGTTTGTAATGGCCTAGCCCTTCTAACAGGCCAGTAATGGTACATCTTAGCATCATACCTTCTACCATTGTGCTCTAGCACTGCTATAGGATGCTCTATATCATACTCTCCCTCACCCTCTACTGATATAACTTTACCACCTGGGCTATCTGGAGGTAAGAGTATGTGGTGCTTTATCAATGGTGTCTCATCAACCTCGCCTAGCTTGCTACCAGGAGGGAGTTCATCTCCTACCTTAACAGTAGGCCTGAACTTATACTTCTTCTTCTTATCCACTGGGTCTACAGCTATACCCCTTCCTATGAAGGCTCCAGAGACCTTTGCTATCTCATCCAATGGCCTTTGAATACCATCGTATATCCTCCCTATTAAACCTGGTCCAAGTAGAACGCTTAATGGATTACCTGTACCTACAACTGGCTCACCAGGTCTTAATCCTGATGTTGACTCATATACTTGAATGAAGGCAGTATCACCAGTAAGCCTTATAACCTCACCTATGAGCCTCCCTTCCCCAACGTAAACGGTCTCGTACATCTTAGCCTCTGACATACCATCTGCCTTTACTGCTGGTCCGCTAACCCATACTATCTTGCCCTTTGCTACCATAGCTTACACCATAAACAGCTTGGCTATATCTTTCTTTAGGATAGGCTTAAGCCTCTCTATTCTAGTATCTAATGTATTATCAAGTGATACTGAGCCATCCATTGAGCTTACTCTTACCCCTCCTATGCATTCTATACTATTTCCTAAAGTTATCGTAAAGTTATACTTGTATTGGAGCTCAAGTATTATCCTATCAACTAAATCTCTATCCTTATCATTACACTCAATTATGGCATCTACTCCTATAGCATCAAGAGCATCCTCTATCAATCTCCTCATCATGCTCTCATAAGACTCTTCATTCCTTATGTTATCTATTCTTGTTATAGCATTATTAAATGCATCATTAACTGCATCCCCAACAAGCATCAACTGCTTATTCCTTACCATAAGTCTACTACTCTCTACTATCTGCCTCTTAAGGTTCTCTGCCTGCTTCCTTGCATTCTCTACTATCTTATTATACTCTAACTCTATACTTGCTCTAGAGGATCTTAGCCTCTCAATGGATTGAGAGTAAGATGATTCTATCTGAGCAGTAAGATCATGCTCAACCTGATCTATAACCTTTGTAACTATCCTCTCTAAATTATCCAAAGCCATCTATTCTCATTTAAGAAGGGAATTTTAACTTTACTCTCATTTGGATAACATACGCAAGAAGTTAAGAAGGTAACCCCTCTCCTCTTTTGATAAACTCATGAAAGCCTCTAATAGTTCTAACTCAGATCTTATGCTAACTGCTAAAGCATCTCTTATCTTCTCTATTGTAATAGGGATAATTATGCTTAGATCGTAGTATGAGACATACTCTTTTACTAGCCTTAAGACTAAAGAAGGTGCAATATCTAGCAGGAGAGATAAGCCCTCCCTTAACTCATCCTGCTCTATTGAGTTTATGCACTCTTTAACTACCTCTACCCTTGAGTCTAGTTCATCTAAGCATGCTGCTATAAGCATCCCTGCTTGCGTTAGGGCATAGTATGGCACACCTTCATGCTGTAATGCCCTAGGACCCCTCTTTGGAGGTAATCTCCCCTGCTCCTTTACTATATTAGCAGGTATAAGGATCTCATCTATATCTCTGAATACACTAGAGTATATATTCTGCCAACGTATATTGAACTTCTCTGCTAATGCATGTGCTATTGCTATCCTAGTCCTAGCCTCTGGATCATACTCTGATGCTAGATATGCTATTATCTCCCTCTGCCTCTTAACCTCATTACTTATGCCCTTCTTACTCTTTATTGTATCAAATAAGGCTACCTTCATCAGATCATACACCTTTACTGCATAGATGACTTGAACTCCTTCTCTTGCCAACCTGTTACAGAGTATTTACCATCTACACTCCATACTATGCTATTACTAGCAAGTTTATCCCATATACCTTCTACTGCTCTACTCCTATTAATCTGCATTGTATCCTTCAATATTAAAGGGTTGTTTGGGAGTAGATACTGTGTCTTACCAGTACCTGTTACTATACCTTCTAACCTCTCCCCTATAATAGACTCTCCTACTCTTACATTATCTGCGTAAAGTGTATAGTTTATTGCTTCTAATACTAGAGTACTGTTTGTAGGATTAACTATACTAAAGGAGATCTCTAATAGTGCTTTCTTATCATCTACACTCTTAACTAGAACATCAACCAACTTTATTGATAACTCTTGCTTCATAACCTGCTGTGTAGTAGATTGTTGTAATGATGTTGATGATGAGGTAAAGTATGTTGCTGCTAGAAGGGCACCTACTACTGCTGCTACTGCTATTATGCCTGCTATAATTACGTTCCTTCCAATACCCATTACAGTATTTAATTAGATTCTCTTCTTTAAATTACTTGCTTTTAGATAATATTAACGCTTATTAGTTATTAAACTAAATAATATAATATTATGCACTATCATGAAGCAGTACAATTAGGGCAAGAAAGGGCAAGAAAGGCTCAATACAGGCTATTTGAGTATACTGGATTTGCCTATCTACTTAAGACAGTAAAGCGTGTAAAAGGCACATTTGAACCTGTTGGAGAGGAAGAACTTGTAAAGATAGAGAAGGTTGGTGAGGATGAGTACATAATATGTTTATGTGATGCAGATGGTTATATTAAAGCGCAAAGTAAACCTATGCGGTATGAGAAGGTTAAGAGTGTGTATGATAAGATGCTTAGTGATGGATTCAAGGAGTTTAAAGCAATTAATACATAACTGTATTTATCATTGCATCTAGGCAAGAGTATATTTATAAGGTCTCATACTCTCATCTCTCTTAATATAACCCATATCGTATAGACGTTTCATCAATCTTGCTGTATGTTCTCTACTCTTGCCTATTGCCTTCTCTATCTCTCTTGATGTCTTTGGTCCATCAGCAAGTAGATCTAGTATCTCTTTTATAAGATCGTTAGTGCTAGTCTTAACACGCCTTACCTTGTTCATATGTTGTATGTGCTTTACATTAAGTATAGGTAAGCTCAAGTTATGAGTACTAGTTGGCATGCTATCACCATTACTATTGTTATTATTATTACTATTACCTTCCATACTGCTTATTATATTATCTTTAACTGAACCATGGCTTAATTGTGATATAATTGATTTATTACTTGTTATATGTGATAACCTTAAATCAATCACATCAATCCTACTTGTTATATCTGCTATTATAGACTCATATGCATCTAGAATAGAGTATAACTCCTTATCCTTACGCTTATTCATTAATGATGTTACAGCCATACCTAACATGTATGCTGTGATAATAATTATCATACTATCAATGCTGTAATCCATGATCACATCACTTTCATACTATTATATCACATGTTGTAGCAAATATATTTGATAACATACTATACAATAATTGATATGATTAGATTCTAAACTATTACTGTTGATAGGCTACAATATCCTTGCTTATCTGCTTAACCAGTTCCTGTATAATACTTATCACATCATTTGCATCAGCATCATCTATGTCACGTGATGCTATTATGCTGATCTGTTCTATAAGTTGTTGCATCACATGCAATGCTCTCTTATCTAAAGCATCTATAGCAACAAGTAGAAGTATGCTATAGAGTATAGATTCAACCTTACTCCTGCTCTGCCCTAACAGTCTATAATATGCACCTTTACTCCTATTCTTAACATCATAATCAAAGCCTTTGCCCATAACCTTTCTTGTATAAATAATCTCAAATTGCCCCTTACTAATTAAAGATCTTTCAAGTAAGAACCTTATTAATCTATTATATTTTAAGTCTTTTGAATCCATTAAGCTATCCATGTATGTATAGCTAAGAGTAGATATAAAGGTAGGGTTATCATATAAGGTGCAAGATGGGTATAGGTAAAGTAGAGAGTAGATTGGTAGAGTTAGCAAGAGAGAGGACTCTATGCTTCATACTTATAGACTCTGAGTCATTGGAGAGCAGTACTGCTGCTAACCTTGCTAAAAGAGCAGAGGGTTTAGGTGCTGATGCTATACTAGTTGGTGGATCATCTGTTATAGACCAGATAGAGTTGGATAATGTAGTTGCAGCAATAAAGAACAATACAAATATACCAGTTATACTCTTCCCTGGTAATATAACAGGTATATCAGCAAAGGCAGATGCTATACTCTTCAGCTCATTGTTAAACTCAGAGAACCCATATTTCATAACTCAAGCCCAAGCACTAGGTGCGTTGTATGTAAAGAAGTATAGACTAGAGGCTATACCTATGGGCTACCTAGTTATAGGAGAGGGTAGCTCTGTATGGTTCGTAGGTAGGGCTAGAGGTATACCTGTTGATAAACCAAAGCTTGCTGTTATGCATGCCTTAGCAGCACAGTACATGGGTATGAGGGCACTATACTTGGAGGCTGGGTCTGGGGTTAACTCATCGGTTAAGCCAGAGATGGTCAGTGCTGTAAGGGCTAACTTTGAGGGATTGCTTATAGTTGGAGGAGGTATAAAGGATAGAGAGACTGCTGTTAGCATAGCAGAGGCTGGAGCAGATGTTATAGTTATAGGAACGCTATTTGAGAAGGGAGAGTATGATAAGGTTAAGGATATAGTAGAAGGGTTGAGAAGTATCAAAAAGAGTTAATTTTTATATTGCCTTTGTTATTGTATGTCATGCGCTGTATAATATGCGATATGAACTTTGCCTTTGATAAGGGTAAGGGGATAAACTTCAGGAACAAGCCCATATGCGATGAGTGCCTACTTAACCTTACCATAGTATTCCTTGATAAGTATAAAGAGGGTATAAAGAGGTACCTTAAGCAAGAGATAAAGTTAGAGCATTATAGCAACATCTATTAATTAATTTTATTTTAAAATAATTATCTTAAAATATAATATCATGAGATAAATTTATTATCTTTATTATTATTATTTATTTATTAGTGCTTACTAATGATATGTAATCATATGCCCCTATACCATTGTTCTCAGCATCAAATGTATAATGCACGCTCTGGAATCTCTTCCTAAACTCAGCTACCTCTTCAGCAATCCTTGCTGTATCCTCCTTATCTATTACAACACGCTTTATGAACTCTGCTATATCACGCATATCATGCTCCTTCATACCTAGCCTAGTAACCTCTGCTGTACCTAACCTTATCCCTCCTGGATGCTTGTAGTTCCTACCAGCCTTTATATCTCCTGGCAAGAGTTGTCTATTGCATATTATATTTGCCTTCTCTAACCTTTGCTCTATACTACCTCCATCTCCATACTTGCTAACATCTACAGCAACCTGATGGGATCTTGTAAACCCATGCTTTTCTCCTAGCACATCGAATCCAAGGTTGTATAGACTCTCAGCCAATGCTATAGCATTCTTTATAACCTGTCTAGCATACTCTTTACCAAATGCAAGCATCTCAGCCAATGCTATAGCCTTGCCAGCAACGTTATGTAGATGATGACTACTAGTGCTACCTGGGAATACTGCCTTCTTTATAGCATCAGCATAATTATCAAATGATAGTATTATCCCTCCTTGAGGACCAAAGAGTGTCTTATGTGTGCTCATGGTCATAACATCTGCACCTTCTCTTAATGGATCTTGAAACTCGTTACCTGCTATCAATCCTGCTACATGTGCTGCATCATAGCATATTAGTATACCATTCTCATGCAGGTAATCTGCTAACTCCTTAACAGGGTGAGGGAACAGGAATAGGCTACCACCAAACATAGCAAGCCTAGGGGTCTTACCCTCCCTCTTTAACTCCTCTATCCTCTTCTTGCTAGCATCAACATCTATATTCATATCCTCTTTACTGAATGCAAATGTCTCAACATTTAAGCCCCTTACCAAACCTGCTGTACCAGAGTGCTCCTTCTTACCATGTGATATATGCCCACCGTTTGGTATTGCTAATGCAATCATTGTATCATTGGGTTGAGTAAATGCAGCATAAACAGCAAGGTTTGCTACAACACCAGATACTGGTCTAACATCAGCAAACTCTGCCCTAAAGACCTTCCTTGCTAGATCTAAGCATAAGAGCTCGATCTTATCTATATAAAGGCAGCCAGCATAAACCCTCTCACCAGGCCAACCCTCAGCATATCTGTTTGCAAGATCAGATACTATTGCTTCCCTAACAGCAGGACTAGGAACGTTCTCACTTGCTATCAATGGTATGCATCTCTTGAACCACTCATGGTGCTCCCTTAGAAGTCTTAGTACACTACTATACTTATCGTATGCTTCATTATACATACTGCTTAACAATAACTACCTTAATTTAATTTTATTTTATCCCATTGATTATACTAGAATTAAACATCAAAGTACATGTAGAATTCATGTGGATGGGGCCTTAACTTTATCTCCATGTAATCCTTACTTTCTAACTCTATTATCTTATCTATAACATCCTGAGTAAATATAGGCTTAAGGTAAGAGTTATCACTCTTTAAAGCCTCTATGGCATCAATTAATGTAGGGGGTAACTGCTTGATGCCTAGTGCTCTCCTCCTCTCAGCACTCATTAGATATATATTCTCATCAACTGGATCCCCTGCATCTCTCTTCTTCCTTATACCATCTAACCCAGCAGCAAGTACTGTAGCAAAGCATAGGTATGGATTGCATGATGGATCTGCAGCCCTAAACTCTATCCTCTTGCTCTTTGCCTGCTCCTTGCCTTTGAAGTATAAAGGTACCCTTATTATTGCTGATCTATTTCCTTTACTCCATGCTATATACACTGGTGCCTCATACCCTGGAACTAGCCTTCTGTAAGAGTTTGTTGTAGGAGCAACTATAGCACATAGAGATTCCGCATGCTCCAGTATCCCTCCAGCAAAGTATCTGCCCAATTGACTAAGCTCAGCATATTCATCGTTTGAATCATAGAACATATTAGTTCCATGGTTCCATATGCTTATGTTAACATGCATACCAGATCCATTATCCATTGCTAATGGCTTGGGCATCATGGTTGCTACTAAACCATGCATCCTTGCTATGTTCTTAACAACATACTTGTATGTTACAGTGTTATCTGCAGCATTGGTAAGGGTATCAAAGTGCATATCTATCTCACATTGCCCTCCAGTAGCAACCTCATGGTGGTGAGCCTCACATGGTATATAGAAGTAATCGTTAAGTATATCCATGCACTGATTTCTAAAGTTTGTTAGCGTATCGTAAGGCTCTGCTGGCATGTAACCCTCCTTGAGCCTTAATGCTGTAGATGATTCATTGCTCCATGGAACCTCCCTGCTATCTATACTGTAACTCATACCCCTGCTAGGTAGCATTGTATCCCATGTTACCTTGTTGAATACAAAGAACTCAACCTCAGGACCCCAGTAGGATGTATGGAAACCTTCTTCTTTAAGGTAAGCCTCTGCCCTTTGTGCAATAGCCCTAGGATCCCTTGATAACCTCTCATGTGTATAACCATAGTATACATCACATATCATCCTAGCAGTCTTGCCCTGATCCTTCCATGGTATTATAGCAAATGTACTTGGGTCTGGCTTTAATACAAGATCAGACTCATATATCTGAGTAAAGCCCTTTATAGATGAACCATCTAACTTAGGGAACCCTTGCTCTAGATCATCCCTGCTAATTAGCCTTGCATTAACTGTAACATGATGGAATCTACCATTAAGGCTTGTGAATTGAAGGTCTATATACCTTATATCCTGATTCTTTATCATAGAGATAACATCATCTATAGTGTAACTTATGGATTGTAATGAACCATCTATAAGCCTATAAGGCATAAACTGCTTTACATAATTCGTTATTTAATTATATCGGTTAATTACTATAGAAGTAGTTATGGAAGATATTAGCATAATCTATGAGCAACTTAAGAAGGAGGTTGAGAGCAATACTCTACAAGAGTTAGTTGATAGAAACATGTACATTAGATTAGCAGAGATGCTTAATGAGTTAAAGGGTAAAGGGTATGAAGGGTTAGATGCCAATGTTAGAGAGATGCTTGTAGAGATGCTTACAGATATAGCAAGGTTAATGCTAACTATTAGGATAGAGAAGGTTAAAGCATGTAAAGATATACATGATATAGATTACTCAATGCTAACAGAGGAGGAGCTGTATATAGCAGTAGAGGAGAGGGAATTAAGGTATAAGCATGAGCTTGTTCTATCTTCTATAATCAATGGTAGGAGTAAAGTCTTAGAGGCTTTAAGGGAAAGGGTTAGAGGGATGCTTTTAGTAGTTAGATTCTTGAGGCATGTTGATGCATTCATAGCCAAAGATGGGCGTAAGTATGGTCCATTTAATGCAGAAGATATAGCAGTTATACCCTTGATTGATGCCTTAGAGTTTATAAAGCAAGGGGTTGCTCTTGAGTTACCTGCATTAGATATGTAAAGTAAAAATATTATACCAAAGATAGATATAATGTTAATGGTATGCCACACACTGGTATAGATATACTTACACACCTCTTACTTGCATTATATCCAGCAGCAGCATTCTTCTTCATAGAGGTTGCTAGCAAGTACGCTAATATAAAACGATCAAGCAAGTTTGTAATTCAAGGTTTTGCATCCCTTGCTTTTGCTATAGCATACATAGTAGTAATAGATGCCTTAGGTTTGGCTATAGCATTACTCATCTTTGCACCATTGCTATTTATACATGCAAGGAATGTTAGGGTTAAGGAGTATGCTAAGCAGGATGGATGAGTATGCAGTAACTATACATCATTATAGCCCTCTCTTCTTTTGTTATTATTTACACTTCTTGGTATTATCTTGCGATATACATGGTTACAGTGCATACATGTTATCCTTACAGCCTTTATGCTTGAGTGTCCTACCCTAACCCTTGCAGTTATACCTGGTACTATTAGCCTCTTGCACTTCTTGCAGAATAGTTGCCTTATCTCATATGGTAGCCTTACCCTATACCTCATACTTATCCTCTTTATAAGCCTAGCCTGCATCTCAGCAAGTTCAAGATCATACTTTGCAGTCTCTACAACATTCTTGAATAGTATCTCTATCCTCTGCCTTGCTATATCCTTCTTTAACCTCTTTAACCTACTACCCCTAATAACTATGCTATGGGTATCATACTTATAATCGCTGAGGCAGCACTAGAACTTGTACCAAAGAGCATAGCATGGCATAGTGCAGTTAAAAAGCATGCAAAGAGTAAGGGTAAGGATGCTACTAGCATACTCTTAGATAGAAGTTATCATCATGCAGCAATGCTTAATCTAAAGGATGCTGAGAAGAGGGGTAGACCAGATATTGTACACTTTACACTCTTAGAGGCTACAAGTATACCACTTTACTTCAACAACATGCTTGATGTTTATATCCATACTATAGATGATAAGGTTATAGAGGTAGGTAAAGGGGTTAGATTACCAAAGAACTACAATAGATTTGTTGGTCTGATTGAAGATCTTTATGCTAAGAAGGTTATAGCTAGTAATGAAGGAGATACTCTGCTCTCTTTACATGAATCGAGCCTAAGTTCATTAATAGATAAGATAAAACCTTCAAAAGTCATAGGATTATCTAGGCATGGGATAAGCAAGGATGCAGAGTATGTTGCAAAGCAAGTAATTGATGGGAGTAAGGCATGTATAGTTATAGGAGGTTTTGCTAAAGGAACTTTCTCACAATCTACTTTATCTCTGTTCAACCAACTAATATCCATAAGCAGTTACCCTCTTGAGGCACATGTGGTAGCTGCTAGGGTATTGTATGAAGTAGAGAAGGTTCTATGCAAGTGAGCATTAAAATACTACCCTTAGATTAAAGAGGTTAAGGTTAAGTAACGGTTCCCTCATTATTCTAGTGATTAAATATGCGGTCGTAGTCTAGCCTGGTCTAGGATGTCGGCTTTCCAAGCCGGTGACGCGGGTTCAAATCCCGCCGACCGCATACAATCTACAACTCGTATCCAATCAAGCAGAATTTGTTCAATATAATATGATGGAGAGGAGAGATATCTGTAAGCGTGGCAGAAGTTACAATACTGGATAGAGTACGTATGGATAGTATATTATCTGAAGCAGATAGAAAAGATATCTTAAAGTTCATAGATTTCATGCAGAGAGGAGAGATCACCCTTACAAATAATCAGATGCATAACTGCTATAATGCTGGCAAAGAAGGTTATAAAGAAACCATTTAGAGAATTATAAAGAGGATGTTCAGCATCAACTACCTAGAGGATAACTGTTATAGACTTGCTTCCCAACTAACCTATAAGTCAATAATAAAGCAGCTCTTTAAAGTAGTTTATGGAAATGATGAACGTTATCCAGAGGCAGTAGCATGGATAAAGAGCAAGTAAGCAAGGATAAGCGTATGAAGGAAGAACATCTATCATATGATCAATTCCTTACTGAGGATGAAATAAGTATACCAATGTGTTTAAATAATGCTATAACATCTTAATTGTTATGTCTAATTCAAATTATAGTCTTTGTTTGATACCCCTTATAGATATAGGCCATGAGATAAAATTAAAGGAATTTATTAATAGTTATGTTAAACCAGCAACCAAATTATCTGTAGATGCTATAAAGGATTATGTAGAAGATAACCTTAGTAATTTTAGCAAGGATTATATCGAATTAATAAAGTTCTTAGGAGAGAAAACCGGAATAGTTAATGAAAAGCTCGTAAAAGTTTACGAAAGATTTGGTAAATTAATAATAGAAGAGAAGATAATTGCTAGTAGTAACATAAGTGATGCTATAAAGAGTAAGCTACAAGATATCATAATGACTGATATGGAGAACCAATTATACATTATCAGAAGATTAGGGTTAGATGATCTTACTCTTACAGATATTATAAGATCATCAGATGAACTTTATAGATCATTAAACCTATTAGATGGTTATCTTAAGAGAATAGAATCATCTTTAAATGATCTCATCAATCTCTCTATGCATATTGACTACTATCTACTCATTATACTATATAGAATAGATGAAGGTATATTAGAAGATGTTGATAAGCTTATTGAGTTACTTGCAGATTATGTTGAAGAGAAGGATACTATTATAGAAACATTAGATATAGAACTTACGGAAGAAAGGAGGGTATATATAAAGAAGTTCTTGGAATAAATAATCCTAATAAATAGCTGTAACTAAGTGTTACCATAAAAACAATAAACTTAGGAATTAGTATCAACTATATTTGACTCGGTGTAAACTATAGATTTATCCTAAGTTTTAAAAATAATCAACTAGATAAAAATAGTAAGATGTATAATATAGAATACACAAATAAATTTAAGCGCGAACTCGATAATTTGTCATCAGATGTTAAAGAAAGAATACAACAAATCATAGAGAATGAGATTAAGCATAATCCTTACATAGGTAAGCAGTTAAAGGGTAAATATAAGGGTCTTTGGAGGTATAGAGTTGAAAAGTATCGTATAATCTATCATATAAATGAGAAGGATAAATTAATTACATTTATAGAAGTAGGGCTTAGAGAAAGTGTTTATAGGTAAAAGTAACAAATATGCAATTCTTAAGGGTTAGCAGTTACTACAGATGATACAAACTTAATAGATAATGGTAGCGGGGGGTGGATTTGAACCACCGTTCTGCGGGTATCTCACACCATCTTATTAGCATAATACATGCATATACTAGCCCTTCCAATTCTTTAATGTGTCTCATAATGTTATGAGCCCGCCGGGATAACCAGGCTTCCCCACCCTTATAGGGCTTAATACCTCGCTACTCCCCACTACCATAATCCTTAATGATTAGACTTTTATTAAAATCTTTCATAATAATTGTAGATGAGGCATAGAGTAACTATTATTATAGCTGTTGCTGTTATAGTTGTAACCTTATCCATACTCGTAACCTTCTATACCTCATCTCCTAGGAGTGAGTTCCTACCAGAGCCTAAAGGTAGCAATTTAGAGTTCATAGCAACAAGGCTAGAGGTACCATGGAGTATAGATGTAGATAGCAAGGGGAGGATATTCTTCACTGAGCGTGTAGGAAGGGTTAACATGATAGATGCAAATGGTAAAGTATTAAACCTCTTCTCTAAGGATGTGGCTAAAGTAGGAGAGGCAGGTATGTTAGGCTTAGCCTTAGATCCAGAGTTTGAATCTAATGGTTACATCTACATATATTATACATACTCTAGCAACGAAGGCTTATTCAACAGAGTATCTAGAGTAAAGATAGATAATGATTTAATTAAAGAGGATATATTAATAGATAGAATACCAGCAGCAGAGATACATAATGGAGGAAGGATAAAGTTTGGTCCTGATGGAAGATTGTATGTAGCAACTGGGGATGCAAACAATCCCATGCTTGCACAAGATCTATCATCCTTGGCAGGTAAGATACTTAGGCTTAACAAGGATGGCTCCATACCAGATGATAACCCATTCCCTAACTCATACGTATACTCATATGGGCATAGGAATGTTCAAGGTTTAGCATGGAATCCAATAAATAAAATGCTTTATGCTACTGAGCATGGGCCTATAGCAAACGATGAACTTAACATAATAAAGCCAGGGGCAAATTATGGTTGGCCATACGAGAGATGCTCAGAGGCTAAAGTCTACGAGCAGTCCTTGTTATGCTATGCAGTAAGCATAGCTCCTTCAGGTGCTACATTTGCTACTGATGGTAAGTATAAAGGCATACTATTCTTTGCTACTCTTAGAGGAGAGCATGTGGAGATGGTAACTTTAGATGTAAGTGATCCTACTAAGGTAGTTAAGATGGAGAACTTCTTATCTGGATTAGGAAGGGTTAGGGATGTGCTCTACCATGATGGTTACTTGTATATAGCAACTAGCAACAGAGATGGGAGAGGAATACCATCTATAGAGGATGATAGAATAGTAAGGATAAGATTGGAATGATTTACATTATAGCAATAAGTTACTGTATATTCAAGCAAGAAGAAGATAAATGAAAGTTATTAAATCATTATTAGCATGGAATTGTATAACAAGAGGTTCTACCAACTAGATAGGAATGAGAGGCTTAGAGTACTCAAGGAGAAGGCTAACCTAAGTGATGAGGATATAAATATTCTTATAAATGGATCTGGGATAGACTTTAAGATAGCAGATAGTATAGTTGAGAATGCTGTAAGTTTCATATCATTACCATTAGGGATAGCAACCAACTTCATTATAAACGGAAAGGAGTACCTTATCCCAATGGCTATAGAGGAGCCCTCTGTAATAGCAGCAGCAAGCAAGGGTGCAAAGATTGCAAGGATAAGAGGAGGCTTCAAGGCTAGTGCAGATAACTCTCTTATGATAGGGCAAGTACAAGTAATCTCAGTAGATGATATGCAAAGGGCAATTAACGATCTTCTAAAGCATAAAGATGAGATATTAGCTTTAGCAAATAGTAAGAGTAGTTTAGCATCAAGAGGTGCTGGGGCAAAGGATCTTACATGCAAGGTTATAGATACTGCTAGGGGTAAGATGCTTATAGTTGAACTCTTGGTTGATGTAAAGGATGCTATGGGTGCTAATGTAGTTAATACTATGTGCGAGTCTATAGCAGGCATGGTAGAGAGTATAACAAATGGCAAGGTACTATTAAGGATACTCTCCAACTATGCTACACATAGGATTGCTAGGGCTACTGCTATCTTTGCTAGAGAGGAGTTAGGCTCTGATGTAATAGAAGGTATACTTGATGCTTACGAGTTTGCTAAAGCAGATGTTTACAGGTGTGTAACACATAACAAGGGTGTTATGAATGGTATAATAGCAGTAGCAAATGCTACTATGCAAGATACAAGGGCAATAGAGGCTGGTGCACATGCATATGCTTGTAGAGGAGGAAGGTACATGCCTCTAACCCAATGGAGCAAGGATGAGAATGGTGATCTTATAGGCTATATAGAGTTACCATTGGCAGTAGGTATAGTAGGAGGGTTAACATCTATGCATCCATTGGCAAGGGTATGCTTCAAGATACTTAATGTTAGTAGTGCTCAAGAGCTTGCTTGTGTTATGGCATCAGTTGGATTAGCACAGAACTTCTCTGCATTACATGCACTTGTTAAGGAAGGAATTCAACATGGACATATGAGGCTACATGCTAGAAGGGTTGCACTAATAGCAGGTGCAGAAGGTAACATGGTAGACTTGGTAGCAGAGAGGCTTGCCATGGAGGGTAAGGTAAGTTTAGAGAATGCAAGGAGGATACTTGAGGAGTTAAAGAATGAGCAGATTAATAATAAGAATGGGAATTGAATGCAATGCAATGCAATGAATAAGCCTATATAAAGGAATAACCTGCTAGCATTTATGATCAAGTTTGCTATACCAAAAGGTAGTATAGAGGAGGCAACATTCAAGTTCATAGAACAAGCATGGTTCTCATTACATGGTAAGGGTAGAAGTTACAGGGTAAGGGTCAATGATCCAGAGATATACATGAAAGTATTAAGGCCTCAAGAGATACCAACGTTTGTAAGCAATGGTCTATATGATATTGGTATAACTGGTAAGGATTGGGTTGTTGAGACTAGTGCAGATGTTAAAGTTATGCTTAACCTTGAGTATGGATATGTAAGGTTAGTATATGCTATACCAAAGGATATGCCTTACCTATCCTTATCAGATATGATAGAGGATTATGCTAACAAGGGTAAGGTATTAAGGATATCAACAGAGTACCTTAATATATCAAGCAATTACATCAAGAACAATAAAAGGTATAAGGAGATATATGGTAGTAAAGAACCTATGCTTATAACACCTTGGTTTAAGAACAGCGATGGCAATGATAGAGTACAGATAATACTCTCATTTGGTGCAACAGAGGCAAAGCCACCAGATGATACAGATGCAATAATAGATATAACTGAAACTGGTACAACACTTGAACAGAATAACCTGAAGCCTATAGAGACTATAATGGACTCTACTGCATTGCTTATTGCTAACAAGCAATCACTTAACGATCCTAGCAAGAGGGAGAAGATATACGATGTATTAACCTTATTAAAGGGTGTCGTTGATAGCAGGAAGAAGTTACATATATTCATGAATGTAAGTGCAGAGAACCTTAGCGAACTCTTAGCACATCTGCCAGCACTTAAGAAGCCTACAATAAGCAACCTTAGCGAAGAAGGATGGTATGCAGTAAATACTGTAATAAGCAAGGATGAGTTCGTTAATATACTCCCTATCCTAAGGAGGCTTGCCCAAGGTATAGTTGTTCATGAGCCTAGACAGATACTACCTCTTGAGGAGATAATGAGGGATGAGCAAGGAGATAGCAAGGGATAATACAAATACTATAAGGATAGTAAGGGTTGATCCCTCAAATATAGTAGATATCATAAGAATGCTTAGGAGTAGTGTAGTTATAAAGCAAGAGCAGTTAATGCTTGTTAAGAGCATACTAGATGATGTTAAGGCTAGAGGGGATGATGCTCTGCTAGAATATACTAGAAGGTTTGATGGTGTTACATTAAGCAGAGATATGCTAAGGGTTAGTGAGCATGAGATAAAGGATGCATACACTAAAGTTAGTGATGAAGAGGTTAAGGCATTAAAGGAGATGAAGAGGAGGATAGAGAGGGTAGAGAGGAGATTACTGAAGAGTATAAAGGGCTTAAGGTATTCTATATATGATAATGGTATAAGGGTAACAAGGGTAATCAAACCTATAGATAGTGTAGGATGCTACATCCCTGGTGGCAAGGCAAGGTATCCTAGCACTATGCTTATGTGTGCATTACCAGCAAAGATAACAGGGGTTAAGAGAGTAATAGCATGTACTCCTCCAAAACATGGAGATGCAAGCATAGATCCTTTAACACTGGTAGCATCTGATATAGCAGGGGTAGATGAGGTTTACAGGGTAGGTGGTGCACAAGCAATAGCAGCAATGGCATATGGTACTGAGAGCATAAAGAGTGTTAGCAAGATAGTTGGACCAGGAGGGATGGTAGTTAATATAGCAAAACTACTAGTCTCAAGCAGTGTTGCAATAGATATGTTTGCTGGTCCAACTGAACTTATAGTTCTAGCAGATGATACAGCAGATCCTAGGCTTATTGCTCTAGATATTATATCGCAAGCAGAGCATGCATCTGATACCTTATGTGGGCTAGTAACATGCTCTGAGCATATAGCATATGCTACTGCAAGAGAGCTCTCAACATTATTAAATAATGTTAGTAGGAGTGATATAATTAAGAGTAGCATGCAAAGCAATGGTTTTATAGCATTATGCAATAACATGGATGTTGCTATACAGTTAATCAATGAATTTGCACCAGAACATCTTCAGATAATTGCAAGGGATGCAAAGAGGATTGCTATGAGGATAAGCAATGCAGGTATGATACTCATAGGCAGATACTCACCATCTGCAGCAAGCGATTACTGCATAGGCACTAACCATGTATTACCAACATCAGGCATAGCAAAGGCAAGAGCATCACTAACCTGCTTAGATTTCATCAAGGTTATAAGCATGGCAGAGTTGAGTAAGGAGGGTTTAAAGAAGGTAGCAGGGCATATAGGTTATATAGCAACTGCTGAAGGGTTAGATAATCATTACAAGGCAGTTACTGCAAGGCTGAATAACATAAATAAATAAATAAATAAAAATATTTTAATAATTAATTCATTAAATGAAATAAGATGCATTAAAGATAATCTTTACCTTACCTTATCTTAGAACCTTGGTAACTCCTCAGTTGCTGGTGCAGATGGTAACTTGCTTGCTATACTCTTCTCAGCAACAGCTGCAGCCTCTGCAAGTATCTTATCAACCTCCTCACTACTAACATCACTTACTAAGTTAAAGTTACCTCCTTGCATGGTATCAACCATGAGATTGCTTAATGTATTGGTCATCTCATTTATCTCACCCTCAGCCTCTGGCATGAACCTTGTTATCCCTTGCCTTACACTCTTCATAACTCCTATAGCAGGGGCTAATGCAACAGCAAGATCACCTATATCATGAACTGTACTAAGCCTTAGATGCACCTGCTCGAGAGCCATCTTAGCATTATTCATTATCTTTGATAACCTCCTAACCTCTGCTAACTCATTGGATAGCATCCTACCAGTATCCATATCATGCTTATTTACTGCATCAACTATCCTTCTAAACAGCATAGCATCCCTCTCACGCATCTTTGCTAGCATTGAGTCTATCTTCTGTATCTGTAATTGTATTCTATTGATTGCATACTCTACCCTTGGTCTTAATGGACCTTGTGGCTTAAATGTCTCCTTGATCTTCTCATTTATTCCTCTATCATCTTTCTTTACCCACTTGTTACTAAAGTCAGTCATGATTGCTATCTGCCAAGGAATTATTAGCATTGTATGTGCATAATAATTGACAATACAGATCAGAAATGGTTATTAACATTGATTTATACTAATAAGTATGAGCAAGTATAAACCCATAGCAGTATTCGATTCTGGTCTAGGATCATTAGCAGTTGTAAGGATGTTTATGCATGAACTGCCTAGGGAGAGCATAGTTTACTTTGCAGATAGGGCAAACCATCCCTATGGAGCAAAGAGCAGGCAAGAGTTGAAGAGTATAATTGCTAATAGCATAGATATGCTTATCAATGAGTATGAGCCAAAGTGTATAGTAGTAGCATCCATAACACCATCACTGCTAGTGCTTGATGAACTAAGGCTTAACAGAAGAGCATTAATATTTGGTACATATCCTTGCATAGATAAGGCATTTACACTATCTAAGAGTAAGAGCATAGCTATACTTGCAAGTAAGGCAGTAGTTAAGAGTAATGAGTTAGATGAGATCTTTAAGGGTTACATAAGCAGGGGTAGATTTACTGCCATAGATGCTAGCAAGTTGATATCGTTTGTAGAGAATGGAACCTTCCTTACAAGTAAGGATAAAGGTGTTATAGAAGATGCATGTAGTAAGATAAAGGATGATCCAAGCATAGATACCATACTGCTTGGTAGCACACACATATCCTTCCTTGAGGATAGTATAAAGGAGTTCTTTCCAAATGTTACTATAGTTAATCCTGTAGTTTATACAGTTGCAAGGGTTAAGGAGTATTTAACTAACCATGATATGCTTATAGACTCTAGCATTAAGGGTTCATTGCATGTATTAGTAAGCAAGGATGAGCATGAGTTTGCAAGCATACTAGCAAAGATGAATATAGTGGTTGATGATGTAAAGGTTAAACAGATTTAATGGTTATTAATTAATTAATAATAATATCTCTTCTATCTTCTTAAATATGCTAATCCATGAGTCCCATGTAAGTCTTCCTGTTTGAGTATTCTGCCTACTTGGATGATAAGATGCCATTAGCATGATACCATTATCTAGTTCATATAACTTACCATGCTTAAACTCAACATCTTTATTAATTATCCTAGCATATGTATCAAAGGCTACTCTTCCTAGTGTTAGAACAATCCTTACATTCTTAAGCAAAGATATCTCTTCTCTTAAGTAACCCATACAGTTGTGTATCTCTTGCATTAAAGGCTTGTTACCAGGGGGTACACATCTTAACACTGCTGTTACGTATACATCCTTAAGGAGTAATCCATCATCAAGGCTAGTGCTTGTAGGTTTATTAGCTAAACCAATATCATATAATGCTCTGATAAGCCATGAACCAGATGAGTCCCCTGTGAACATCCTCCCTGTTCTATTTGCCCCATGTGCTGCTGGTGCCAAACCTATTATGAGTAATCTAGCATTAACATCACCAAAACCTGGAACAGGCTTGCCCCAGTAATCCCAATCCTTGAACCTTTTAACCTTCATCCTTGCTATATGCTCTCTATACTGTACAAGTCTGCTACATTTAATACAAGAGATTATCCTTTGGTTCAATCTGTTAATTAAATCGTTATTACAATAATAATAATAAGAATGTGCCTCCTTCATCCCCATATCTTATCCTTAAAAGTCCATCTCTTGTTTGATAAGAAGTTCCATACAGATGCTAATGCTATGGCAGTTAATAATGCTACACCATAATTTATATTATAAATCTGATTAAATAGATAAACAAAAGCAAACTGCATGGCTCCTCCAATTGAGCTTAATAGTGTATAAGAGGCATACTGCTTTAAGGTATTAATAAGTGTAAAGTCTGTATCCTCAAAGGTCCATGCCTTGTTAAGTATGAAGTTAGATGTAATAGATGTGATTATACCTATAAGTGTTGCTAGAGTTGGATATGCTAAAATTATATTTGCCATAGATGAGGCTAGGTAGTTAACTGCTAAACCTACTGCCCCAACAGTATAGAACCTTGCTGCCCTTGATAAGAATAAGATTGATCTTCTTCTCTCATCCTTATTCCTCTTTCTACCATATCTATATAACATCCATAAAGAATTTAAGTAATCTATCATAACCCTTGAGTCTAACTTGCTCTCTCCCTTGCTCCTATTTATGAATACATAAGGTATCTCTTTAACCCTTATTCCTTTAGCCTTAACCAGTATCTCTAGTAGTATCTTGTATCCTTTTGTATTGAACTCTATGCCATCAAGTATATTCCTCTTGCATGCAAAGAACCCAGATACTGCATCCATTACACTCAAGCCTAGCATCTTTCTAGCCATGAGATTTGCTACCCTGCTCATTATCCTTCGCTTAATACCCCAGTTTACAGTTGAACCACCATTAACATATCTTGATGCTATAACTAGATCACATCTATCGTTTATGAGCTCATCTAACATGATTGGTATAAGGTTTGAAGGATGGGATAGGTCTGCGTCCATTACAACTATATTCTTACCTTCTGCACTCTTTAAACCATCGAGTATGGCTGATATTAAACCCTTCTTACTATCCCTTCTTACAACCTTTATACTGAAGTTGTTATCTTCCTTGTTATAAGTAATGATGCTGTTAGCATAATCCTCAACTATATCAGCTGTACCATCTGGGCTATTATCATCAACTACTATAACCTCAGTGCTAAGGTTATGCATTCTACACATATTACTCCTTATGGATTTTATTAGATGTAATATATTCTCTGATTCATTATAAGTAGGTATTATTACTGATAACGTTACATGCTTACCATTATCTTTATCATTACTTGTATTATACTTGCAAGACATTAATCTGCATTTACCAGTTCTGCTTTAAGTATTTTATTATTTCACACATCTTAAAACATAAGATAAAATACATTATATAGAAAGAAAGAAATTAACCGAAGGAGGATGATTATGTATTGAGCATAACAGATAAGATATTCTGGCTTAGGATAGGGTTTGCTGTACTAGCAGGTATAATCTCTGGTGCTCTAGGATTCTTAAGCAACAATCCTCAAGCATTCAGAGGGATAGGTATAGGCTTTCTACTATACTTCATAACATATATAATAGCTAGGGTAGCATTTGGTAAGAGATTGCCTATAAATGAACATAGGAAGCTAGTAACAACTGGTATGGGTGCTTATGTCTTCATGTTCCTAACAGTATGGATACTATACAATACCTATGTATATCAAGAAGCATTTAGTACAGATAACTAGTAATCATCTTATAATATAATAATTATTAAATAGGTTATATATGCTATGGGACTATAGAACCCCTGGGATACCAGATGAATTATTCATAAGGGATGAGAATGTACCAATAACAAAGGAAGAGGTTAGGGCTATAGCAGTAAGCAAGGCTAGACTTAAGGAAGGTTTTACAGTAATAGATGTAGGCTCTGGTTCTGGTAGTATAACAGTAGAGGCTGCACTACAGGTAGGCAAGAACGGGAAGGTGTATGCAATAGATAAGGATGCCAATGCTGTAATGCTAACACAAGAGAATGTTAAGAGATTCGATCTTAGCAATGTAGAGGTTATACATGGTGATGCCATAGATGTGATGAATTCAATGCCAGATGGGTTTGCTGATGCAATCTTCATAGGAGGCTCTGGTGGCTATATGTATGATATAGTAAGGTTAGCATATAATAAGCTAAAGAGCAGAGGTAGAATGGTTATAGATACAATAGTAATAGAGAGCATGTATGAGGCATTAAGAGCATTGAATGGGTTAGAGCCAAGTTATATTGAGGTTACACAAGTTATGGTATCAAAGGGTAGGAAGGTTAGCATGGGTACTATGCTTACTGCTAGAAACCCAGTACTTATAATAGTAGCATGCAAGTAAGATTTAAAACATATTAATATGTAATATTGCTGCTAATGCAAGAGAGTAATGGTAGATACAAGTTATACTGCATAGGTTGCGGTCCAGGGGATCCAGAGCTATTAACATTAAAGGCAAAGAGATTGATTGAGAGTGCTGATGTTATATTTGCTCCTACATCAAGGGCAGGGAAGGAGAGTATTGCATTAAGTATAGTTAAGCCAATAATAGAGCAGAGAACCATTAAGCCAGAGGTTAGAGAACTTGTATTCCCTATGCTAAAGGATAAGGATATGCTTAAGCATATCTGGAAGAGTAATGCAGATGCAATAGCAGAGGAGTGTATGAAAGGTAGGTTAACAGTTTATCTATGTGTTGGAGATCCCTCGCTCTACAGTACATTCTCTTACTTGCATAAAGAGTTTAAGAGGTATTATAGCAATATAGATATTGAGATAGTGCCTGGGGTTGCATCTTTCACATCCTTTGCATCAAAGGCAAAGATTAACTTGGTTGAAGGTGAGCAAGTAATGGCTATAGTACCAGCATGTTATGATCTTGAGAGGGTTAGGAGTTTAGTAAGTGCATGTGATACCATAGTATTCCTTAAGGATGGTAGATACTTTAACGATGTTATAAGGATACTTAGGGAGCATATGCCAGATGATTCATATATTGCTATTGCTCAGGATATCTCAAGTGAGCAAGAGGTGATAAACATTACAAAGTTAAAGGATGTAGATACAAGTAGCATAAGTAAGTACTTCTCTATAATGGTGGTAAAGCGTGAGCATGCTTAACAATAATCATAATCATAAAGGTAAGGTATACTTTGTTGGTGCTGGTCCAGGGGACCCAGAGCTATTAACATTAAAGGCAAAGAGATTGATTGAGAGTGCTGATGTTATAGTCTACTCAGGCTCGCTTATAAATCCAGATATACTCAAGTATGCAAAGACTAGTGCATTGCTATATGATGCATCATCTATGGATAGGCTTGAGATATCAGAGGTACTTAAAGCAAATGCTAGAGAAGGTAAGTTAACAGTAAGATTACATGATGGTGATCCTTCATTGTATAGTGCTATAAAGGAGCAGATAGACTATCTTGAGCAGGAGGGTATAGAGTGTGAGATTGTGCCTGGGGTAAGTGCATTATTTGCTAGTGCTGCTAGATTAAAGATAGAGCTTACACTACCAAGTGTTACACAGAGTGTAATAATTACTAGGGCAGAGTTAAGGACACCAGTACCAGAGAGGGAGAGTATTAGAGAGTTGGCAAAGCATAGATGCACTATAGCATTCTACCTAAGCGTTAATCTATTAGACCATATAGTTAAGGAGTTATTGGATGTAGGGTATGATGTAAATACACCTGTTGCAGTAGTTTACAGGGCAACATGGAATGATGAGAAGATAATAGTTGGTACCTTACAGGATATAGTTGGGAAGGTAAAGGAGGCTAGGATAAACAAGACAGCAGTAATAATAGTAGGGGATGTTGTAAAACCTAAGGGTTATGAGTACTCTAAGGTATATGATTCTTCATTTACCCATTCGTATAGAAGAGCAAAGATAGATAAGCAGCAAGAAGTAGTATAGTGTTTTGTTTAAATGAATTGATTACTTATTATAGTAATATTAATATGGTCTAAAGCGTTAACCTACTAAACTCATTCTCCAGATTCCATATATTTGAATGACTATGAATTATTGCCATAATACCATACTTATTAGTTTAATACTAGTTCCTACTAAACAACATAAAATATAAGTTGGTTTTTACCCTATACTAGTTAAGTTGTGGAGAAGAGTAAGTAGGGATAAGCCTGAGCGTGATATATCTTACTACATTAAGGTAGGCTTGCTAGCACTTATAGGTGTAATACTATTCTCTATAATAGGTAACCAGAGCGTAATCATCCTTATGAATATAGAGGAGTTTGGTGAGCTTTACACAAAACCTTTGTATTACTCTTTCATAAGTGGGCTTATACTTGCTGCAATAGCACTAGTTAGAGTAGATATAAGGAGCAGGAGATCATTGGTATGGTGGGTCATACTATTCATAATATCTTATATAAGGGGCTCTAATGAAATTATAAGATATCAAGATTTTAAGTTAAGCAAGATCAACTTTATAGTATGGCAGGTGACCAAGGTCTTCTTGCTTGCACCATTGTTCACAAATGTTATGTTTGGTTTAACTTTAGCATACATGCTAGATGGAAACGATATAGGCTTATCATCTGTATTGAACATATTCTCATTACCATTCATAACATCACCAGATCCTAGCATAGCAGAGAGTCTAGTTATACCCATGGTACCAGCATTAACACTATTCATACCTCCTTTGCTCTCTGTTATAGGCATAAGGCTAATACTCTACGTTGGTCTGCATCATATAGCAAGTACTGTTATGGCTTATGTGCAGGATGTGCTTGAGAGGAGACCTAGGTATCTATTCTATATATCTGTTATTGAGATGATAATAGGCATAGGGCTATTCTGGTCAGCATTTAACATGTTCTTCATATCAAGGATAGATTACAATACAAAGTATGCTATAATTGGCACTATACTTGTTGGTATAGCATTTATAACATGGTCAATAATAGATAGAAGGAGATCAAGGCTTATAATACTACCATCTAGAAGCAATCTTTACGTTAGAATACTAACCATAGTATCCATAGCTGTTATAGTAGGGGTTATAATGGCTATAAATAATAGCATAGCTGATGCTAGAAAGATAGAGTGGTTAGGACCATACACTGCGCAGCAGATTGCAGTAAATAGGTATATAGCAGAGCTTGATAAGGTTAAGGAGTACTCATACGATGTTAAACTGCTATCTGTTGCACCTACAAGGATACCATCTTACACAGCACAGAATATTGATCTCTTAAGCAAGATAAGAGTATGGGATTGGACTGCTGGATTCGCAAAGTTAAAGCCTGCAATAGGGCTCATACCTTATGTAGACTTTGCTGACTCAGATATAGTGAGGTTCAATGATACCCTATACTGGACTGCTGCAATGACGCCAAAGCTACCAGAGGTTATACAGATAGAGAACAGGTGGTATGCTGAGCACTTTGTATACACCCATGTACCCAATGGCTTCCTTATGCTTAATGCGCACAATGGTAATGAAGAAGATAGTAGCAAGTTCTTTGCACAAAGGAGGATATACTATGGTGAGGGTAGGTTATTTGCTAGTACATGGGCAGCATTCCTTGCTGATAGGCAGAGTAGTGATGAGGTTGATGGGCACTTTTACTCTGGCAAAGGTGGTATAACTATAAGCCCGCCTCTTACATGGCTCTTTGAGCCTAACTTCCTACTATCATATCCAGATAAGGCTATACATGTGTTAAGGTATAGAGATATATATGATAGGATGAGTCTACTATACCCATACTTTAACTATAACTTTGGTGCAAATAATGTTGATGTTATACCTGTAACTGATGGGCAGAATACATACTGGTTAATGCCTTTAATAGTTAGGCTTAATACAGATAATGTACCATGGAGTGTTGGTAACCCATTGTATAGGTTAGTAGGTTATGCTCTTATAGATGTGTACGATGGTACAGTTAGCATAATAGTTAGGGGTGATGATTTCTTTACCAACATCTTCCTACAACAGTACAGTAATACCTCTAACATAAGCAGAGAGATGCCACCATGGCTTGCAAATCAGCTAAGGTATCCCCCAGAGCTCTTCATATGGAGGGTACAGATGTACAACTTCTACCATGTTACAGATCTTACTACATTCATAACTGCAAGGGAGTTCTATGAGATACCTGCTAGACTTGAGCCTTACTACATATTTGCAAAGCCACCAAACATAAATAATGTTGAGTATATAGGGTTACTATCCTTAGAGTTAAGGGGTGCTGCAGGTAGGAACCTAGCAGGCTATATGATAGTTAGGAATGATTATCCTAACGATGGAGAACTTATATTCTACCAAGTACCCATAGGCTCAAATATACAACTGCTAGGACCAACAGCAGTACAACAAGCATTAGATAGAGATCCAGATTTTGCTACATTAAGGACTCTGCTTAGGAACCCAAGGATAGGTGATAACATACTCTATAGGATAGGTGAGCAGGATGTTTACTTCATACCAATATATACTGCTGGAGCAGAGGGTGTGGTTGCCCAGTTAGGTAAGATAGCAGCTGTTGGTGCTGCATTCACAGGAGATTACTACGTTGGGCTAGGGGATACACCTGTAGAGGCATTCAATGCATATCTAGCCAAGTTAGCTGGGCTAACAAGGGATCAGACTGGTGTAGATAAGCAGACAAAGCTAAGTAACATAATGCAGATACTACAGGATAAAGGCATATCTATTGCAAAGCCTACAAGCATAAATGTGCCCTTAACATTCAAGGAGAAGGAGATTGTATACTCAACACAGGATGACTTTGAGAGTGTAAAGGGGGAGTTGAACTCATTCATATCATCTATAGAAGGTAAAAGGGTTATAATATGGGAGGAGCAGGGAGATGTGGTTAACATTGGTCTCATTAAGGTAGTAGATGATATACCAGAACTGCATTATGTTAGCGTAAAGTTAGGCGGTTAAATACCAGATAAATACTAAGTTTGACAAATATTGCAAGTAAAGATATGATATGATCCTTGTAATAGATAATGGATCCTCATTCATAGATGACCTACTTGCATGCTTGAGTAGATTAAGGATAGAGCATGAGGTTAAGAGTTATAATGAACTTAATGCAGGTTATGATTATAATAGGTTAGTTGGTTATGATGCAATAATACTCTCTGGTAGGAGGAGTGATGATAGGCTTATGAACATTGTAAATATGGATATAGTTAAGAGTGCATACAAGTATGATATACCATTGTTAGGCATATGTTATGGGTTAGAGATAATGGTACTTGCACTACATGGTACAATAAGAAGGATGCATGAGAAGGTTACTGGCATTAATCATGTGCATGTTACATGCAATGGCCCAATAGTAGATAAAGGTATCATAGATGTGTATGAGAACCATCTGTATGAAGTAGCAAGGTTGCCAAGAGGTTTTGTAAGTATAGCATCCTCTGATACATGTAAGAATGAGATTGTAGTACATAATAGCAAGAAGATGTTTGGTGTTCAATTCCACCCAGAGGTTAGTGGAGTACATGGATATGATATAATTAAAAGATTTTATTATAGCACATTAAATAAATAAGAATCTATTTTAATGTGCATATTCTATTCTATGAACCTCCTGCACCACACGCACAAAATCCATACTCATCTATTCTACTACCACAGAATATGCACTCTTCCCCATACTTAACATCTATAGCCTTCTTACCATAAATTCTGTAATGATCATCTATTGCAAGCAGATCTGTAATATCAAGGTCTATATCTAAACTATAATCATCACTATGTATCAATACCATGATACTATAGCAATCCAGTACAAATATTTAAATACTATCTCTTAATTCTGTTCAATTAGATTGGTTATTTAATTAATGTTGATCTCTGCTTCTGCTTAGGACTATCGATGGTAGCAATACTGTTATCATGGTTCTTAATACTATCCTCACTTACTTGGGCAAGCCTCTTTGCAAGCCTCATCTTCTCCTCTAAGTTCATGTACCTTGCTATGAGTATCCTCTGTGCTTGGGGTGAACCAGCACCATGGAGTGACTCGCTCAAGTAGCCTACTGCATTCCTGCCCATAGTCATATTCTCTACAAGCCTAGCCATCCTCACCCTATCCTCTGCATTAACACCATTCCTACCAACCAAGTATTTCATCAACTTAGCACCTATCTCAGGATGCTTAAGATCCTTCTCAGATGGTAGAGTTGCAACTATGCCTCCAGTTAAATCTTGTGCCAATCTAGCAATCTCAAAGACGAACTTTGTTAAATGATGCTTGCATACGTTTGCTAACATCTCATCGTTAAGGTAATTACCAGACTTTGTGGGCTTTGCTTTGTATGATGATGCTATACCTGTACCATAGACTATCTCATTAAGGAATGTCATCTCAACCAGTTTCTCCCTTATATGTGACGCATCTAATACACCATTGTAATCTGCCATTGCTGCTGCTGCTCCAATCAATACATCACCAACACCAGACTTGCATACATAACTCCTCCTATGGTAGGTTGTGAACCTCTCAACAAGCATGGGTACAAACTCTGTCTCACCATCCATGAATACATACTTCCATGGCACGAATACATCATCTATTATTATCATAGCCTCTTGCCCAGAGTATAGTGAGTTACCAACATCTATCTCACCCTCCATGCTCCTTGTATCACATGACTGCCTACCATAAACAAATGTAAGCCCTGGGTCATCTACTGGTATGGCACATGATACAGCATAATCCTTCTCCTCTGGCTTCAGTCTCATCGTTGGCATAACAACTATCCAATGGGAGTTTATACAGCCTGTCTGATGCATCTTTGCCCCTCTTATAACTATACCTTCGTCTGTCCTCTTTACAACATGCACAAATACATCTGGGTCCTCTTGCTCCAATGGACCCTTGCTCCTATCACCTTTAGGATCTGTCATTGCACCTCCTATAACAAGGTTCTCCTCCTGCACATACTTTATGAAATCTACAAGCCTCTTATGGTACTCTGTACCATACTTCTCATCTATCTCATAGGTTACTGAGTATAATGCATTTAAGGCATCCATACCAACGCAACGTTGGAAGCATGTACCAGTTATCTGCCCTAACCTTCTCTGCATCTCATTCTGCTTAACTAGATCATCAGCACTAATTGCAATATGAAGAAATCTATTTACCCTCTTGCCTATCAATGGGGAGTATGCTGTAGCTAACTCTGGCTCTTTAACTGCAAGATCATATGTCTCAGCAACAGCATTTATAGATGGTCTTATTATAGGATGATCAACAGGGTTCTCTACAAGTTCGCCGAATAGATAAACCTTTATCTTCCTCTTCCTTAGACTCTCTATATACTCCTTACCATCCCTTATTGGCATGCTAATTCTTACTGTAGCATTCTATTTAAAAATTATGCATCACCTTTTTCTATATAGAAAGTTATGTAAGATATATACCATAACTTACATTATTATTTTGTATGATGGAAGATTATCTACTTGGTTTATGTGCATCGTCCTCTTCTTCCTTAATATTTATAACATTCTTACCTCTAGCACTAGGGACTATTCGTAGCCTGCCCTTGAACTCTAGCCTTAGCTCTTTACCTTCAAAGAGCCTATCTAGGAATAGTGCTAATGCTGCTATCTCTGAGTGAGGCTGATTACCTATGGCTACGTTGTAATCGCTAACCTCATATACAACTCTAGGTACCTTCTCTGCACCTATTATAACCATAACATCTCTACCAGAGTTGAATCTTCCTCTTATCTCATCTACAACATCATCAACATGCAATCCATACATGGTTAGATGTACTATTATCCCTCCAGCATCCTTGAATTGGTTAGTAGCCTTAAGCCAAGAATCGCTACCTATGCATATAACCTTAAACTCTCCACCCCATCTATCGTTAACCTCTTTTATCCCTTTAACTATGCTATCATCATCACTTGCAAGAAGCATGCTATCTGCACCAAATGCTCTAGCAACTAATGCAGTATGCATAGTTACTCTATAATCTCTAACATATCTATGCCCTAATCTAAGCACTGTAACCTTGCCTACCATATCATAATAATTACATCTTTATTTTATTTTTATTATCTTTTAATTTATATTATTATCTATATCTAGCATTAGAGCCTCTTGAATATTATACTCTTTACCATCATGCTCTCTTTTAATATCTATCCTTTCCTTATACATATGATCAAGCAACTCCCTTATCCTATTGAGTAAGATATCTATGTTCTTGCCATACTTTGATGATACTGCAACGTACTTGCTACTATCTATACCCAATGCCTTTGCTTTATCTGTTATCTCTGCATAATCTTTAACTAAATCCACCTTGTTCAGGACGTAAAATACCTTAGCCTGTGATACTTGCAACTCATTCAATATCTTAACACTACTCTCATACTTCTTAATTATATTAGTTAAAGGCTCGCTTATATCTATAACAAGCAATACTAGATCAGCAAACGTTAACTCTTCTAGTGTTGATCTGAATGCTTCTATCATGTATGCTGGTAACTTGCTTATGAATCCTACAGTATCTGATAGCAGTACTTTCATGCTATTACCATTGCTAGTATGTAGCATTAAGGCTCTAGTGTAAGTTGAGAGGGTTGTGAACATACCTTTATCTGTATCATGCCTCTCATTAACTAGAGTATTAAATAGAGTAGTTTTACCTGCAGAGGTGTAACCTGCAAGGGATATACTTAACAAACCTTCTCTACTCCTCTGCTTCCTGTAAAGTGCCCTTCTCTTTGCTACATCTTCTAACCTCTTCTTTAGAGTAGATATCCTACGCTTTATATCTCTATAGTAATCATCTACTTCATACCTGCCCAAGCCATAGAAACCTGGTTGCTCACCTTTCTTTGCTAGTCTAACCTTCTCCCTTGCCCTAGCAAGTTCATATCTTAACTGTGCCAACTTTACCTGTATCCTTGATTCAGCTGTACTTGCCCTACTCTCAAATATGCTAAGTATCAACTTCTCCCTATCTATTACCTCTACACCTAATTCACTTGCTAGATTGTACTCTTGTGTAGGCTTCAGTACCTCATCAAATATTATCTTCTTAACATCAAGTGATCTGATCAGAGACTTTACCTCATCGAGTTTGCCAGAGCCTATCCCATACTTAGATTTCATAAGATACCTTTGTGTAACCGTAGCAACTACTCTATATCCAGCAGCATCTGCCAACGCTAATGCTTCCTTTATCGAGTCATCATAGGGGTATGTTATAAGTATAACCTTGTTATTGTTATCATCGTAATAACTCTTGCTGCTCATAATCATTCATTATATAATTACTTGTTTGCTATTTATTAACTAATTCTATACTTCCTTTAGATAACATGTTATCTATAGTTATATTCAGTACCAACTCTCCTATATCACTAGCATACTCAACTATCCTCTTAATATTATCCATAACAAACCTAGCCTTATATAGTGTGCTGTTGCTCATTCTGTAACTGCTCAGATCAACATCTATACTGAACTCCTTAGCCTTAACTATAGACTCCTCAGCCTCTACAGGGTCCATCTTAAATAATGCTAAGCATACACCATCTAGTATGCTTATTGCCTTATCACTAGCCTCTATAAGCCTATCTACAAGTACTTGATCCATGATCTCATTACTCTCAATAACCTGCTGTGCTATATTGGTTGCATGATCAGCAACCCTCTCTATACTCTTAACTATAAGCCTATAATCTAAGCAATGAGTAGGTCTTAACAGACCCATATCTGCTAATAAGTACTCATTCTCTATAGCTATATTCAACTGCCTTATTATATAGAAATAGAATCTATCAACCTCATCATCATCTGCTATTATCTCCTTTGCTAACTCTACGTTAGATTCTTTCAATGCTAGCATTACACCTTTAAGCATAGATTTTGTTAGCAAGAGCATCCTCTTGAATGCATTATCTATGCTAAGCTCCATAACATTAAGTAATACATGCAATGTTATGTTATCAATGGAGTCAGAGGTTACCTCAGCCCCCATTAGAAGCCTCCTAACAGTATCCTTTACACTCTTCTTTAGCTCAGGCTCTAGCCTTCCCTTACCTGCCTTGATATTGATTACATTGTAACCTCTTAGATATAAGGATATTACCTTTCTTATTATGCTATTAACATCCTCTTTGCTGATTATGTGTATAGTAGCCTCTCTCTGCTGCTGCTTAATGGCTCGCTTTGGGATTATCTGTATGGTTGATAATCCATGCCTAACTATCATTACCTCATCCTTTGGTTTTAACCCAATCTCCTCTGCCCAACGTTTTGGTATAGATATTATATATGATGATCTACCGGTTAACTGTATCCTTCTGGTCTGTTCATAACGCATATTACTTCTACCTAAATGATCTATATAGACTTTACCTCTAACTTGTACATGTTATATAGTAACAGTAGTATGCTTGGCAAGAAATCAATATATTATATAACTGCTAACTGCTCTTTAATTATGATTGATCCTAAGAAGAAGCTTGCTGCTACACTAGATATGCTATTTGGCAAGGGAATATCCTCCTCTCTACCACTTGATAAACTTGATTTTGTATACTCAAAGCGTACTGGTAAGGTTAAGCATGTTATACTAGATGGTAAGATACTATGCACGTTTAGAAAGGATGGGGGTATAGCATTGAGTATAGATCTTGCAAGGTTACTGCTTAAAGATGATAGGTTCATGGAGCATTGTATAATGGTTAGTGGTGATGCTGCTAGGTATATAGTAGAAGGTAGATCTGTCTTCTGTAAGCATGTTAAGTATGCTGGTAGCAGTATAAGTGTTGGTAGTGAGGTTGCTGTGCTAGATGAGGATAGGAATATCATTGCTATAGGTAAAGCAGTCTTACCATCATGCATAATTAGAGATATGAAGCGTGGTGTGGCAGTTAAGGTTAGAGATAGCATTAATTAATTAATTAATTCAGTAATAAACCCCTTACTGAATAGTATTGTACTATGATAAACTATTTAATAACATAATGCATAATCTGTATCATGTTCAAGGGTAATAGACAGGTTAGGCGTATGCTAGATAAGATGGGTCTTAATATGACAGAACTTAACGATGTGCAAGAGGTTATAATAAGGACAAAGGATAAGGAGATAATAATTAAAGAGCCAACGGTTGCAGAGTTGAAGGCTCAAGATTCTACAATATACCAGATCATAGCAAGTGAGATTGAAGAGAAGGCTATAGAGAGGAAGAAGTTCACAGAGGATGATATAATGTTGGTTGCTCAGCAGGCAAATGTATCTAGGGAGGAGGCTATTAAGGCTTTAGAGGATGCTGATGGTGATCTTGCAAAGGCTATACTAAGCCTAACCACAAGGTAGAGATAAACTATAAAGGAATGATTTAATAATGCTATAAAGCAAAGGGTATATGTTGCAAGAGCAAGAGAGGGAAGAGCGTATACATGAGAGTAAGCATGCATCTACCATAGAGGTTATATTAAGCAGACTCTCTAAACTAGAGAGTGATATAGATGCCATAGCAAAGGCTACGGAGGAGTATAAGAAGAACCTTACTGCTATTGTAGATAAAGAGATAGAGATGCTTAAAGAGAAGGTCATGAGGCTTGCTAATGAAGAGGCAGAGAGGATAATAAACCAAGCAAGGAAGGAGGCTGAGGAAGAATCAAATAGAATAATTGCAGAAGGCGAGGATTCTCTCAAGGCTATAAATGATAATATAGCAAAGAATATGAGTAGAGCAGTTAACATTATACTTGATAGAATACTACATCTCTAGTCTTACTTTAAATAATACTGAGATCTAATATACGCTAATATCTATTAATTCGTGTAAATCAAGTAACAAATCTATCAAATTTTAATAAAATAAAGAAAGATTTAATAACTATATAACCATAACAAGCTATGATGAGACCCCCCTAACAAGACTAGGATAGTTGTTGTAGCAACCCTAAACGCTAGATCGTATTATAAAATAACAAGAACATTAAGGTTACTTGATATAAAATTTAAATCAGTATTACCAGAGGAGAGTATTACATTTGCAGATAACTCAGTGATAATAACTACTAGGGAGGAGTATAATGAGTTAAAGAGCAGATATGCTATAGATGGTAACATAATATTTGATGATGAACTGAATGGTGATAATGCTATTATAAAAGCAAAGATAGTTAGGATGCTTAAGAGATGCAATAAGAGTTATAGTAGCAATGATGATGTACTCTTGATAGGTGTAGATCCTGGTAAGAGGATAGGTTTAACTGTTCTATACATGTACAATGAGCTTGATAGTAGAGTGATGATATCTGTGCAAGATACGGTTTATACAATAGAGAAGCTTATTAAGGATATAAAGGCTGATAGATGCATAGTTAAGATAGGTTATGGAGAGCGCAAGATAGCTAAAGAGATAGCAAGGATGTTACATCTGCTTTTAATGGATAAGGTAGAGATAGAGCTGGTGGATGAGCATGGAACATCAAGATGCATGAATAGTTCAAACAAGAGGGGTATTAGGGATAAGGTATCTGCAAAGGCTATAGCATTAAGGAAAGGAGTTCCATTCAAACCTTGATGCCTTGATGCTAATTAACTAACTAATCTACTATCCTTCTAACATCCCCTTCAAGTAACCCACTACCTATATGTAATCTATCTATATGCCTTGATAAAGCATCCTTGTCATCAAATGGAGAGTTACAGTATGGGCATGATAACTTTGCACTTATTGCATCCTTAACAAATGCTATTGCATTTGGATTTATTATACATACAGGCGTGCCTTTTAATGCTGTCTGTGATGTAATCATGCTTGCTTTGTGTATCCTCTCAAATAGTTCATCCCTACTAACCATACCTATAACAGTAGAGCCAGATGATACAACTAACTGTCTTAGTATATGCTTCTCCATAACTGCTAGAGCTTCGCTTATGCTAGTCTTTGGGGATATTGTTATTATTGGAGAACTCATTATCTCCCTTAACTTAACCTTGTTTGGGTTCTTCCCTTGAGCCATTACCTTAAAGAGTATATCTGTCTTTGTTACTATGCCTATAGCCTCACCATTATGTGTTACAAGCATGCTTCTAGAGTTCTTCTCCTTCATCAATGCTACTGCATCTGATACACTCCTATCGCTCTCAAGGGTTATAACACTAGGTATAAGGACATACTCTACAGGTTTATTGAGCAAGGATTCTACATCCTCATACTCATCATTATCCATATGTATATATGGAAGATTATTTATTTAACCGTGTCGGTATTATGTTATCTATTGATAATATGAAATTAATAATTTGTTGTATTGTTTATTTTTGAAGTTTAGCCTCTACTATAACCATCCCTATGGCATACAATGCTATTAAAGGTAGTGAGACGAACCACATAGTTATACCACTACCATCAGGTGTTATTATTGCTCCAAATAATGCTATCAATACTATAGCGTAACGTATATTACGCCTCCAATAATACTTATCAACAACCTCACTACTACTCATAAACCACATAACAATTGGTAATAAGAATGATAGTCCAAATGCAAGTATGAACTGCATAACAAAGTTTATGAACTCACTTATGCTAAGGAATGTCTGTATCCCTAATACTTCCCCATACCTATAAAGGAAGTCAAGCATGAATGGTATTATCACAAAGTATGAGAATACACAGCCAGAGGCAAATAATGCTAATGCTGGTAATGCTATGCTCTTAATTATCTCCCTCTCATTATCATACAATGCAGGACCTATGAATAATGCTAACTCCCTTATTATAATGGGCATGCTAAATACTACAGCAAGGGTTACTGCTACTTGGAGTTGTGCAAAGAACGCTTGTCCTGGAGCCAACTGTACAAGCTTAACATTCTCAGGTACAAGGCTCTTACTCATAAAATTGATAACCTGTGCAGATAGACTGTTTATAGGCTCTGGGTAAAGGTATGGTAGAGTAATATTATCTATGGTAATGAACTTTACCGCTAGGCTAAGGTTAATACCAACCATTATTATTATTGTAACTGCTATCCTTACTATCCTTGTCCTTAACTCATCTAGATGCTCACTTATTGGCAGATAATCTCTCTCTTCCTTCACTCTTACCTTTCACATGGTATTATATGTAAAGTTAAATTTTATCTTTCTTTCTTGCTTGCTAGCTAGTTTATAGGTACAGCCTTTGTATACAATGCTTTAACCTCATCGTTACTCAAGTTATCAAACTCTAACCATATCTCACATACTGCCTTGAACCTCTCAGCAACATCCAATGCTAGCCTTGCTACTGACTCATTATCTATCTTAACATCAGCAAATGCTATGAATGTTCTATACCCTCTCCTCATCAACTCTCCACCAAACCTATTATGTAAGAACTCTACAAGGTTACTCTCAAAACTCTTACTGCATCCAATTGTATAAACTGCTATGCCAACTATAGGCTCCTTATCATATGGTACACCATCTTTAAACCAGTATATGCTAAAGTATGAGTCTTGCGAGAAATACCCCCTTACCTCCCAATGGATTAACTTCTCTATAGGATAAGATCTATCAAGTACCTCTTTAGGTGTAAGGTGCCAATATAGTACTCGCATGATTTATAACAACATGCTAGCAATAATATTCTTTACTAAATTAGTATGGCAATGGTATTATGGATTCCATGCTTAAATTACTATCAAGCCTTATGCTACTTAATATTATCTTATCAAACTCTCCCTCGTAACTGCTCATCATCCTAACATAACCATCTGTAGAGGAGAGTATTAGACCAAAGCCTACAGTAGTGTTATACATGCTTAATGCTACAAACATACCATTTAGTATAGATGCGCTTAATGTTAGTGCATCATCCTTTTTTAATTCATCATCCTTAAATCCTCTAATGCTATTATAATCATGGTTACTCTTATTGCTCATTATTATAACTCTCTTACCCATTAACTCATACACCTTACTGCTAATTCTAAATGTTAATAACCTACTATTATCAGGGTTAATGAACCTCCTATACTGCTCTATCCTCCTTGCTACCCTATCCTCCTTGCTCTTATAAACCTCGCTTGGTGTAGGTAGATTTAATACATTTTGGCATACGCCCTTAACATCATACGTAAAGTTACCCAATATTACAACCACCTCTGGTTTAACCACATCTATCATCCTTACCTTATATATTGAGCCATAACCATCTATGTACCCATCTGTATTTACTATACATATATCACTCTTAACATTGCTTATAAGATACTTTAAACCTTGGATAACATACCCTTCTATGCCCATTGGGCTTAACTTGCCTATAAAGTAATAGTTACAGTTACCTCCTTTAACATCTCTAAGATCAAATGTATAATCATTTAATATGCATGATCCCATGCATGCTGGTGGGGCTATATCTCCTTGCCCTATATCAGCATCAACTATACATACTTTTAACCCCCTTGCCAATGCAAGATTTGCTATATATGTACTTAGGGTAGACTTTCCAGAATCAGTAGCACCTATTAGCATAACCTTGAATGGTCTAATGTTAGAGTTAGCATAATACTCAAATACATGCTCAACGCATCTCCATATGCTAGTGCCTAAACCTTCACTTGCATCCTTTATGCTATACTCTCCATTATACAGCTCTAGCATTACTAATGCATTATCTGAGTTTGCCTCGAATGGGAGTATCTTACCATGCCTTATATTTATACTTCTACCATTCACATTCACTCCTAGTAAGGATACATCCCCTTTACATGAAGCATAAGCTTTGCCCTTTACAAGTAGTACCTTGCCTCTCTCAAGTGTTATAGATAGTTTAAGCATTATCTAACATAATAATGAAGGTTAAACTAATAATAATTTCCCTTGCATATTATTTAAGCATAACAACATAATTAATTTATATAGTTAAACGTTATTTATATAGTACAATAATCTAATAGTATAAATAATAACGTTCATAAGGAGGAAATTCTTACTTTTATTAGAGTTAATGCCTCTGTTGTATAATAAAAATAAAGAATTCTTTATAATATATGAGAAACACTTCAATAATCCTTAAATACTTTAGATTTGAATATATTGGTGGGAATAGGTATGACTTGTAAAGGTATATGTACAAGGTACAAAGCACAGAAGCCAGTTGGGGCTGGCAGATACGCTTCTGGACAGAAGAGATGCCAAATATGTGAGATATTCATAAAGTGGGATGGCCTATGGTGCCCATGCTGTGGTTATAGACTAAGAACCAAGCCAAGAAACCTTAAGTACAAGGCAAAGCTTAGAGATAAGAAGATTAGTGTAGTGCAACAGGTACCAAGGGTACAGAATAATAAGTAATAGTAGGTAGTAAATAAATAGCCTATTAGTTATAGATAGATAGATGTAAATATGATCTATATTGCTACTCTTTTATGGGCTCAATGCTTGAGCATAGACTAAAATTAAATGATAGAGAGTTCATAGTCTTCATACTAAGGACTAAGAATGGTTGCTTCATATCAATCTCAGAGGGCAAAGAGCATAAGATAGGGGCATTGAATGTATCTGTATTTAATGGTGTTAGTGTAAGTACCAGTAGGGTAATACCAAGTAAGTATAATGGTGTATTCCTTGATCTATTATCTCAGAGGATAGCATCACTTGTTAATGGTATATGCATAATATCATTTAACGTAAACTCCTTGCTTGATGATGTATGTATGCGTTATATACTAGAAGATATAATCAATGGGTTAAGAGAGGAGAGGAAGGAAGAGGAGGAAGGGAAGCATGGATCTACGTGATTACATAAATAGTATAAATCAGCAGGATGTTGTAAGGATAAAGAGAGAGGTATCAACAGTATTTGAGATAGCAGCATTAACAGCAAAACTTGAGAGCAAGTTAGTTATATTTGAGCATGTTAAGGGTAGTAATATAAAGGTAGTTACAAACTTATGCTCTACTAGGGAGAGGTTTGCACATGCATTATCATGCAACACTAAGGATATACATGCTAGAGTAGCAGAGGCAATAGCAGAGCCTAAAGAGCCTAGCATAGAGGAGTTGAAGGCTAACAACAGGTCTAATACCCTCTCAATACTCCCTATAGTAACACACTTTGAGAAGGATGCTGGAGCATTCATAACCTCTTCCATAATATTTGCTAGGGATGAGGAGCATGATAGGCAGAATGCATCAATCCATAGGATGCTATACTTGGATGATAAGCATATGGCAGTAAGGATGGTTGAGGGGAGGCATCTCCATAAATGCTATATGTATGCTAAAGAGCATGGTGAGGATCTAAGGGTTAGCATTGCTATAGGTGTTCATCCAGCAGTGCTTATAGCAAGTGCGTATCAAGCAGATTATACTACAGATGAGATCTTCATAGCAAACTCACTTATGAACAATAGGTTAAAGGTTGGTTACTCAAACGGTCTACTAGTGCCATCACATGCAGAGATAATCCTTGAAGGTAAGATACTGAAGGATGTATATGCTGAAGAGTGGATGGTTGAGATGCTTAGAACATATGATTATAAGAGGAAGCAGCCTGTATTTGAGTTAGATACTGTAAGATATAGAGACGATGCTCTATACCATGATATCCTTGCTGGTTATGCAGAGCATAGACTGCTAATGGGTATGCCTGTTGAAGCAAAGATATACAACATGGTTAAGAGTGTAGTGCCTACAACTAAGCAAGTAGTGCTAACAGATGGTGGATGCAATTGGTTGCATGCAGTTATAAGTATAAGGAAGAGGTTAGAGGGGGAGGCAAAGAATGCTATATTGGCAGCATTTGCTGCACATCCATCATTAAAGCTTGCTATAGTTGTTGATGATGATATAGATGTTAATGACCCTAAGCAGGTTGAGTATGCTATAGCAACAAGGTTCCAAGCAGATAAGGGTTTAATAATAATAAGTAATGCAAAGGGCTCAAGTCTAGATCCATCAAGTGATCAGGAGCATCTACTCACTGCTAAACTAGGTATAGATGCTACAGCCTCATTGCTAAAGAGTAGAGAAAGGTTTGAGATTGCAAAGATACCCATGCTTGATGAGATAAGAGTTGAGGATTACATTAGCAAATAAATAGATCATAAATATCAGATTATATATAAATACCCATATAATCCTCTGTCTTACATATTTGAGTTTATTACATTACAGTAATTAATTAACTTATCATGATAGATAACATTATAAAAGATAAGTCTTACAAGCCAACAATGTATAAGAGCAGAACAATCTTATTAATTGCAGTAACATTTGCATTAATAACACCTATCTTAAAGCCAGTTTATGCACAGACCCAAGATCCTTGTGCAAACCCTACTATAATTGGCACAGATAATGATGATGTTATCCATGGTACAGTAGGCAATGATATAATACTTGCTAAAGGGGGTGATGATGTCATCTATGCTGGAGCAGGGGATGATATCATATGCGGGAATGGAGGGGATGATAGGATCTATGGAGGGGATGGTAATGATGTTATGTATGGAGGCTCTGGTAATGATAGATTGTATGGAGGGTTAGGGAATGATACCTTACATGGTGGAGCAGGTCATGATATGCTTAATGGAGATGATGGGAATGATACCATGTATGGTAATGATGGAAGTGATATACTGAATGGAGGGAATATGGATGATGTTATGTATGGAGGGTTAGGGAATGATATACTCTTTGGTGGCGATGGTAATGATGTTATGTATGGGGAGGATGGTAATGATAGATTGTATGCTAGTAATGGTAATGATACCTTACATGGTGGAGCAGGTCATGATAGATTGTATGGAGGTGAGGGGGATGATGTTATGTATGGAGGCTCTGGTAATGATACATTGAATGGTGGAGCAGGAAATAACAGGATGTATGGAGATGATGGTAACGATAGGCTAAGTGCAGAAGATGGAGATGATGTTATGTATGGAGGCTCTGGTAATGATTGGCTTTATGCTAAAGGTGGGGATGATAAACTCTATGGAGATGATGGTAATGATCAGCTTTATGGGCTTAATGGTAATGATGTACTCTATGGAGGGAATGGGAATGATTGGCTAAGTGGTGGTTTCAGTGGTAAGGAGGATGATGGTAAGGATGCACTTTATGGGGAGGATGGTAGGGATTGGCTAGAGGGAGGCAATAACGATGATTACTTGGATGGAGGGAATGGGAATGATCATCTGTTTGGACAGGATGGTAATGATAAGTTGGTTGATGATGATGGTGATGATCAGCTATTTGGCAATGATGGGGATGATTATATAGAAGATATGAATGGGAACAACATGCTCTTTGGTGGTAATGGTAATGATACCATAGTTGGAGGCATGGGCATGGATATGATCTTTGCTGGTAATGGTAATGATACAGTCTATGGAAATGATATGGATGATTACATAGATGGAGGGGAAGGGGATGATACATTGTATGGAGGGAATGGTGTAGACCATCTTCTAGGAAGTATTGGTAATGATAAACTGTATGGTAATGAGGGCAATGATCATCTGGAAGGAGGAGCAGGGGATGATATACTAGATGGAGGAATAGGGGATGATTGGGTATTTGGTAGGGAAGGCAATGATAAACTGTATGGTAATGATGGGGATGATGTTAAGATAGATGGTGGGGAAGGGGATGATTATATAGAAGGAGGAGCAGGGAACGATTGGATAACTGGGGGCAAGGGAGATGATGAGTTGCATGGTAATGATGGGGATGATAGGATAGAGGATCACTTTGGCAATGATAAACTATATGGAGATGATGGTAATGATATGTTAGTATCTGGAATAGGTGATGATTACCTTGATGGGGGTAATGGCAACGATACACTTTATGCTGGAGATGGTAATGATATACTGAATGGAGGCTTAGGGGATGATTACCTTAACGGGGATTCAGGTAACGATAGCATAGATAGTAAGGATGGTATAGTTAACAATGACTTTATAGATGGAGGAGAGGGTGAAGACTCATGCCAGAGTGATCCAGATGAGAGCATATCATGTGAGATATAAGAATAATAACTAACAGAATTATTTTATTAATACATCTACCATCATTGCTATGAACAGTATTGCAAGGTATGGGCTTGAGAACTTGAATAGTTTCCATGCTTTATGCTCATCAGGCTTCATAAGTAACTTTATGCTCATAAGACTTACAATAAAACCAAAGGCTAATGCAACTATAAAGTATATTATACCAAAGTAGTTTGTGTATATTAAGAGTATACTGAATAGAACCATCGATAGAGTAGTTCCAGCTATAGCCCTTGTTGCTGTTACAGTGCCATTTACAACTGGTAGCATAGGTACTCTAGCCCTTGTATAATCATCCTTTAGCCTTAATGCTAAACTCCATATATGCATAGGTATCCATAGGAATACAAGCATTGCTAGCAGTATGCCTATATGTATATTCTCTAATGTTACAGCAGTATAACCTATAAGTGCTGGCATACCACCAGAGAATCCACCAAGTATTATGTTTGATCTACTCCTCCTCTTCAAGAACATGCTATATATTACAACATAATCAAATATACCAAAGACCATGAATATGAATGCATAGATATTAATCATATAGGATGTTATTAGTGCTATTGCTACAAGTATTAAGCCATAGTACAATGCATTCTTTGCATTTATCCTGCCGCTTGGTATTGGTCTATTCTTAGTCCTCTCCATTATTGCATCTATATCTCTATCTATGTAACTTGATACTGTATTTGCACCAGCAGAACCTGCTGTAACGGAGGCTATTAATAGCATCCATGTTAAAGGATCAGGATTTATACCATTTACTTTAGCACTTATCACAGCACTAGCAAATGCTGTAAATACCAAGAGATACCATATCTTTGGTTTTGTAACCTCCCAGTAGTTCCTAACCCTACTACTTAATGTACTCTTTAGCAATGAGCAGTATTAATGATTTATCATATTTATAGTATTACTACATGATGACCCTATTGTAATATTATTACTTAACTAGTTATAAGGGGTAATGTTGCCTCTGTATAGGTTGGCTCCCTTATAGTCCTCTTCATCTCTATGAATGTCTCAGTCCTCTGCACACCATCAAGCTTACCTATCTTCTCAGAGACTATGTTATGTATATCATCAAGTGACCTTGCTGTTAGAGATACCAATATATCGAACCTACCAGTAACCTCTATTATATCCCTTACCTCTGGTATATTCATAAGTCCTGCTATTATGCTATCCCTCATCTTTGAGTCCATGTTTATACCAGTTATTGCCTTAACATTGTAACCTAACATCTCCTCATTAACCATCAATGTATACTTCTTTATAAGCCCCAACTTTATTAGCCTCTTTATTCTACTGTACACTACTGAAGTGTTAACATTTATCTTCTTACTTAACTTTGGGACTGATATACTTGCATCCCTAACCAACTCGTTCAATATCTTTATATCTAATTCATCTATTTTAGGCATAGCAATCAAAATTATTTAGTATATACTAGTTAATAAACTTATTTATTATATTGTAACTCATTAACGATGTTATATTCTATTAAATCATAACAAGTCCTTAACTTTTAACATCTCTGCCAGTAATACTGCGCCCTTTGCTGAGCCCATCTTCTCATTATGTGAGAGTAGAACATACTTTACACCATTATCGAATGCTGTATCCTTCCTTATCCTACCTACCACGGTTGTCATACCATCATTCATATCTCTATCAAGCCTTGGTTGTGGTCTACTGGGATCATCATGCACATATATGTAATCCCTTGGTGCACTTGGCAGATCCTTTATGCTAACATTCCTAGAGTATCTTAGCATAGCATTCTTTACATCCTCTGGCATGCACTCATTAACACTCTCAACGAATACACTCTCTGTATGCCCATCTATAACTGGTACCCTTGTGCATGTACAGCTTACCTTAATGCTTGCATCCTGTATGTATGAATCCATAAGTCTACCAAGTATCTTAACCGTCTCTATCTGAACCTTCTCCTCCTCCTTTGGTATGAAGGGTATTATGTTATCAAATATATCTAGTGCAGCAACACCAGGGCTTCTCCCTGCCCCAGAGACTGCTTGAAGTGATGTCATTATAACCCTCTTTATACCAAATGAATCTAGTATAGGTTTTAAGGTTATAGCTAAACCTGTTGTTGTACAATTAGGCAATGGGGCAATGAACCCCTTCCATCCTCTAGCCTTCCTCTGGTAATTAAGTAGATCTGCATGTGCATCGTTTACACCAGGTATAAGTATGGGTACATCCTTCTCATATCTGAATGCTGCTGCAGTACTTATGACTGGTACATGCTCTGCTAACCTTGGCTCTATCACTCTTGCATCATCAGTCTCTACAGCAGTGAATATTAGATCATACTTTTTAGCATCGCTTATTATATCATTAACACCCTTTACCACCATATCCTTAGCATAATCTGGTACCTCTCTATGCTGATGCCATTTAAGTATACCAGTGTTAGGGTCCCTTAGTGCATCTATATACCTCTTCCCTGCTGAACGTTCAGATGCTGCTATAGCACTAACCTCAAACCATGGATGCTTATCTAATGCAACTATGAACTCTTGTCCTACAACACCAGTTGCGCCTATTATTGCTACACTAAGCATATAGTGTTAGGTAGGAATGCTATTATAAATTGTTTATTCCTATACTGATCATGTTAGTACTTGCTTAGTATAAAATCATCCAGAAGTGAGTAGATCCTGGATTTCATATCTTCTATATATTCATCGTAACTATTCTCATAACCACAGTTCTTGCATACTACCTTGCTCATGTCATCAAGCAATGTTGCCCTCTTATCACATCTTGGGCATTTAGCATCCATACTATTACTATAATTGGATTAGATTTAACTGTTATTACTTTTTGCTATTAAGTATGATCTCATCTATTAACTTAGAGCAATCATCGGATACTATCTTCTGCACTATAAAGAACTCTACGTCTTTAACACCTTCTAGTACTTTAACCCTTTTTAGTAGCATATTGATCTCATCTGTATTATAAGCATGTAAAACCGCAACTAAAGTATCACATGATGCATGAATCAAAGGCATAAGTAGGTTATTACTTAATATATTCTCTAATCCTTCAATACTGCTTGTAATATTATTATTGTTACTATTACTAACCCTTATAACCATGATGAAGTTTATGAAGTTCTTAAGGGAAGGATTTATAATTATTGTAAACTTTATTATATCATCTTTAATCATTCTACTTAACCTACGCTCAACAGTCTTTATGGATATTCCTAACTCTCTTGCTATATCCTTAACCTTTGCTCTAGGATCCTTTGTTAAATACTTCATGATCCTAAGATCATTGTACACTAGCCTCTTGGGTCTTGCTTTAACTGATGTAATATACAGTATCCTATTTGGTTTAATATACTGCTCTAGCAATGCATGATAGCCCTTATTACTTCTGCTACGAGCCTCTTTATTTACTGCTAGTGCAAATACACTAAAGTCCCCTAGGCATGTAACTATCATAAACACATAACCTACTGAGCCTAGTCTCTTGATAAGCTCATGCTCATTACCATCATGATTAACTATAATATGAATAACTCTATAACCTAAAGATGCTAGATTTATCCTTGCAAGGAATCTATCTATTATACCTTCTTTAAGCATGTTATTTACCCTTGCTATTACACTGCTAGTGCTAAGCCCAACACTCCTTGCTATGCTACTATATGAGGCTCTACCATTAGATATAAGTAACTTTATTATCGCTAAATCTACACTATCCATGAATAAGGTATAGTGCATAACAATATAAAGGTGTCTAATTCTTAAAGTATGAGTTATATATTAGCAAAACAATGTACACCATATATGGATTTAGTGCTCAAGACTGAGAATCTGGTTAAGGTATACAACAGCAATAGTGTTAAGGTTAATGCATTAAAAGGTATTAACATAGATGTTAAGAGGGGGGAGTTTGTAAGCATAGTAGGACCTTCTGGCTCTGGTAAATCTACACTACTTAACCTTCTTGGAGCATTGGATAGACCTACAAAAGGTAAGGTGTACATAGATGGTATAGATATATACTCCTATAGGGATAGTGATCTAGCAAGGATAAGGAACAAGAAGATAGGGTTTGTATTCCAAGCATACAACCTAATAAATAGGAGTACTGTGCTAAGGAATGTAGAGTTACCTGCTATAATAGCAGGTATGCCAAAGCATGAAAGGATTGCTAGGGCTAAGCAACTACTTAAACTATTGGGGATAGAGGATAAGGCTTACTTTAAACCAACCTCGCTCTCTGGAGGGCAGCAGCAGAGGGTTGCTATTGCTCGAGCATTAATGAATGACCCAGCAATAATACTTGCTGATGAGCCTACAGGTAACCTTGATAGCAAGACTGGGCTAGAGGTTATACAACTGCTTAGGATGCTATGTGAGAAGTACAATAAGACTGTTATAATGGTTACACATAACCTAGAACATGCTAGCATGAGCATGAGATCAATATACCTTAGGGATGGCATGGTTGAGAAGGAGGTTGAGTATATGGTATGAGGTTCTCTACTATTATTCTTACAATTATTATTGCTATCAGTATGTTACCATTGGTTCATATACCATACCATGCATATGCTGTTGAGCCTAGAGACCCTAAAGAGTGCCCAGATTATGAGATAATTGGGCAGGATAACCCTTGTATAAGGGAGCAGAGGGAGACTGAGAAGGAGGTTAAGTTCGTTAACCTTTACTTTGGTGACCCAAATAGCGTTGTTAATGGCTTCCCTGCAAAGGTTGAGGTTGCACCAGGGGATGGTGTTGCTACCCTTATAGCAGTGATGGCAAACTCTGGGGCATTTGAGTTAACTGGTGTTAGAGGCTGGCTTTATCTACCTGTAGGCTTTGAGGCTTACGGTAAAGCAAAGGGTGAGCCTGCATTTGATACATATGACCTAAAGGTTGGTAGAGGTGATACATTCTACTTTGAGTTCCCTGTTAAGGTTGGTAAAGACCTTAAGCCTGGTATATATCAAGCAACTCTAAGGGTTGAGTACTTCAGATCACAGGATATTGGGTTAAGCTATAGGATATTTAATAATGTTGAGTTCATGCTAACAGGGAAGAGCATACTAGATGCTAAAGCATTGAACCCAATACTAACACCAGGTAAAGAGAATACAGTTAATGTTGAGATTACCAATAGTGGGAGTGCACCAGCATCTGCTGTAATAGCAAAGATAACATCAACAAGTAGCCTACTGGATGTTGGTAGCAAGGTATTTGATCTATCAACCATAGAGCCTAATAGCAGTGCTAAGATTGAGTTAAAACTTTATGCTAATCCTAACATAGCAAATACACTCCAGAATGTGCAATTAGCATTAGATTATACAGATTCACATGGAAATAGGAAGAGCGTTACAACAAACATTAATCTAATAGTAAAGGGTAGCAGTACAAGTGCAGATCTTAGGGTTAATGTAGATGATTATAAGATAACCACGCTTAATATAAATGATCGTAATATAGTGTTAAGTAACGTTGGTGATGAGAGTGCATACAATGTTGAGGTTAGGGTTAATGTTAATGCCATAAGCCAACTGCCTATAAGCATAATAGGAGATGGTTACTACAAGATAGCAAAGATAGATGCAAATAGTAATGTTAGATTACCCTTAAAGATATTTGCTACAAGCAATGCACATGATAAGACATTTGATATACCATTGATCATAACATACCTTGATGTTACTGGGGGTCTGCATAGTATAGAGAGGAGTATAAGTGTATATGCATTAGGTGAGCCTAGCATAAAGATTTATGATCTCCAGATAACATTCATAGGCAATAAGCCTAATCTTAGTGGGTATCTACTTAATGATGGCTCTGCTGATGCCTTGTTCACAAGTGTATATATGCTTGATAGCGATCTTAAGCCTTCTGCTGGTCCACAGTACCTAGGGGATCTTCTAATAAACTCACCAATACCATTCAACATACCAATAGAAAGTGTTAGTGATGTTAAGGATATGTACGATGTTAAGGTTAAGGTTACATACAAAGATGCCTTAAGAGAAGAGCATGAGGTAATATTAGATGGAAGAGTTGCATATACACCATTAAATATCAGTAGCACTAATAATAATACCCAGCCAACATCTACTCTCATTACATCAAATACAAGCATGGTTATTATACTAGGTATAATTGGTGCAGGGGCAGCAGGATTCTTCATAGGCAGAAGGAGTAAGAGCTCCATACAGGTATGAATATGCTCTCAATAATACAGCTTGCATTTGAGGCATTAAAGGAGCGTAAGGTTAGATCCATACTAACCATACTTATGGTTACAACTGGAAGTGCATTACTTATAGCAGTTAATGGCTTAACTACAGGATTCCTTGCATTTGCTGATAGACAGTTCAGCCTACTTGCCCCTAATGTAATATTTGTAAGCCCTGCACCTACGCAGAGCTCTGGCTTTGCTAATGCACCTAATGCACCAAAGATAGTATTAACTCAAGTGGTTGCTGATAAGATAAAGAACCTGCCTGGGGTAGCAGATGTTATACCTAACTACACAGGAACTGTAACAATAGAGTCTAGGGGGAAGACATTTAATGCAAGGGTCTTTGCACAGGATCCTACAAAGATATACTCCATTGCCCCAGCTATAAAGTTTGATGAGGGCTCTATTATAGATAAGAACCCATCCTCTTTAATAATATCTGAGCGAATAGCAAGACCTCCTGGTGAATCTGTACCATTTGCTACACTTGGTCAGACTGTAGTGGTTAAATATTCATATGTTGATGAGGATGGTAAGCAGCAGGTTAACTCTAGGACATTTGTTGTTAAGGCAATAATGAAGATAACAGGCAACCCTACAATAGATGGTGCTATTATTATGAACCAAGATATAGCAAACTCTCTTATGAAGAAGAACAGTAGGTATGATAGCATAGTTGTTATAGCAAGTAATGCAGACCTTGTAGAGAGTGTAGAGGAGGGTATAAGGAAGTTATACGGTAACGATATAGGGATAACATCCTCAAAGGTTATACTTACAACGATAAGGGAGTTCATAGGGGGTATAACAACATTCCTATTCAGCATAGCAGTAATATCATTGGTAGTAGGCTCTATAGGTATAATAACCACACTTTACACATCTGTAGTAGAGAGGACTAGGGAGATAGGGATATTCAAGGCTATAGGGGCTAAGAAGAATACAATATTACTACTCTTCCTTATGGAGGCACTGATCATAGGAAGTATAGGGGCTACTATAGGCATACCCCTTGGTATTGCTGGGGGTAATATATTATCTAACTTTGCGCCTGGGAACAGGGATGCACCCCCTGATGCTAGAGCAACCCCATTATATACTATAGAGGATATATCAAGGGTTGTATCATTATCTATAGCATTAAGTGTAGTATCAGGGTTGTACCCTGCAGTAAGGGCAAGTAGATTAGAACCAGTGGTAGCACTTGGTAGACTATAAGATAAATATCTCCTCCTCCTAATAATAATACTAATCATGAAGCCTGATGATAAAGATTCAAGTGTAAACAATACAATGGTAAGATCCTACATGCTAGGCTCTTTCTCAGAGGCTATAGAGTTCGTTAACGATGTAGCAGAGATAGTTGAGAGCAAGAATTTAGTATATCCAATCATAACTATAGAAGGCAATAAGGTAAGTATAGCATTCTCATCTGATACAGATGTTAAACATGCCAAGCTTATAGATGATCTTTACAGTATAAGTTACAGTGATGCATATAAGGATGAGGATGAGTTGCTAAGGTATAAAGAGGGGAAGGATAGAGCAAGGTTAAGGAGTAGAGGACCATATAGAAAGTCATCAGGGATAGGATTAAGGTAAGATAAGATTAAGATAAGGAAGGTGATCATAATTTTAAATTAAAGTTAAGTATATTATATTTAGTTAGGCGGGATTGGTCTAGTGGTTAGGATGGAGGCTTCCCAAGCCTCTGGCGCGGGTTCGAATCCCGCATCCCGCACCACAATAAGGTAATAAGATTTAACCTGTTAAGTTATTACAGCATACAAATTAGTTATTGCGTATATTATAGTTTAACATCTTAATCCTTGCTTATTAAATAACATTATAAATAGAGTATGCATGATGCTATGTTATGTATAGATCAAGGCTTAAAGAAAGGCTAAGTGATAGAGTATTATCATACCTCTCCTCCATCAATGAGGATGAGAGCATCTTCTACTACGATATAATAGGTAGTGAGGCACATGTTATCATGCTTTATGAGCAAGGACTGCTAGATAAAGATGATCTTAAGGCTATACTTGATGCACTAGAGTATGCTAAGCATAATGGCTTGCAAGGAATAAACATGAATGAGTATGAGGATATACATGAGGCAATAGAAGCATTTGTTGTTAAAAGGGCTGGTATGATGCATGGAGGTAAGATGCATACAGCAAGATCAAGGAACGATCAGGTAGCATTAGACCTAAGGATGAAGGTTAGGGATGATATAATCTCTATAGCAAAAGAATTACTCTCACTTGTAGATTCCTTATTGGTTAGGGCAAAAGAGCATAAGTATACTGTTATGCCAATGTATACACATATGCAACAGGCACAGATAGGAACGTTAGCACATTATTTTACAGCATATGCTAGCATGCTAATGAGGGATTATGAGAGATTAGAGTCATGCTATACTAGGGTTAATCAATCCCCTTTGGGGGCAACAGCAGTAGGAGGAACATCACTTAACATAGATAGGGTTAGGGTAGCATTGCTATTAGCATTTGACTCAGTTATAGATAATAGCATAGATGCTACAAGCAGCAGGGACTTCTTATTGGAGTATCTCTTTGTACTATCATCTATAATGCTTAACCTTAGCAGGATGGCAGAGGACTTTATAATATGGTCATCATCAGAGTTCTCTTATATAGAATTACCTGATGAGTTAGCCTCAACATCAAGTATAATGCCACAGAAGAAGAATCCATGCCCATTGGAGTTGATCCGTGCTAGAGCATCAAGTATGCTTGGGCTACTCTTTGCATGTATGGGTATAGTTAAATCCTTGCCATCTGGGTACAGTAGAGATATGCAAGAGAGTAAGAGGTTGATGATAGATGCCTATAAACTAGTATATGATTCATTATATATCATGAGAAGTGTGGTTAATGGCCTTAAGGCTAATGTTGGTAATATGCTAATAGTATCAGAGCAGAGTTACGCTTTAGCATTAGATGTAGCAGAGGGATTGGTTAAGCAAGGTATGCCCTTTAGGTTTGCGCATAAGATAGTAGGCATGCTAGTAGCATATGCTAGTAAGAACAGTAAGACTCTGAAGGATCTTAACAGGGAAGAGATAAGCACTATAGTAAATGAGCTTGCTAGAGATTATAGCATTGATAGCATAGACTCGTTAATAAACATGCTTGTTGCTCTAAAGGATATTAGTCCTATGGAGTCTATAATGTTAAGGGCATCGTTAGGCTCGCCAAATCCTTTAGAGCAGGATAGGATGATAAAGGTAATAGAGGATAAGAAGGCTACTTACTATGCAAGGATCAGTAAGATGCAAGAGAGGTTAGAAGAGGCAATATCATCGTTAGGGAAGATTGTAACTGAGATCATTCATAGTTAATAGATAATTAACGTAACTCCTTATTCAAGTCTATTGCACACTGACTCTTATCATGCTTGTATAAACCCTTGCACTTGTAACAGTAGTAGTATACATTCTTATGGTATGCACACCATTGGCTATATATTATGAGACCATCACAGAAGCAGTAATAGCGTGGTGAGGTGCATCTATCCTCTATATTTGGATTAAATATTATATTCAACTCATCCATACCATTATCATTATCTCCCATAATAATGGTTATGAGATAGCAAATATATCTTATTTACTGTTTATCATACATGCTTATGAAGCATATAAGGGATAAGTATGGAGATTCATTTATAGGTTATTTGGTTACTGTAGGTAGAGTAAGCAAGAAGGAGCATAGAGTACCATTAAGATTTGTATACTACAATGACAGAATCTATGCATCTAGGAGGAATATGAACAGTGATTGGATAAAGAATATAATGCATAACCCTAATGTTAGGGTTGAGATAGATGATGTTGTTATAAATGGTAGAGCAAGGATAGTATCAGATGATCCTAACCTTTGTAGTACTATATCAAGGCTAAAGTACAAAGATGAGAGAGGTAATGAGCCTAGGATAATAGTAGAGATTGAGCCATTATGCAATGAAGTAAAGAATTAATTTATGCTTTATATTGCATTAGGCATGGTAAAGAGCATGTACAACTATATAGCAGAGACATGGCATAGCATGTATAAGAGTAGATCAACAGAACTAAAAGAGAAGATAATAAAGGCTAGGAGTGAGCCTAGGATAGTTAGGCTTGATAGACCAAGTAGACTTGATAGGGCTAGGGCATTAGGATACAAGGCTAAGCAAGGTTTCGTTGTGGTTAGGGTTAGGGTAAGCAAGGGAGGTATGCGTAAGCAGAGACCAAGGTCTGGGAGGAGACCAAAGCACCTTGGTGTTGTTAAGATAAAGCAGGCTGAGAGCATGAAGAAGGTTGCTGAGAGGAGGGTTCTAAAGAAGTACCCTAACATGGAGTTAAGGGGCTCATACTATGTATTTGAGGATGGTAGATACTACTGGTTTGAGTGCATACTTATAGATAGAGCACATAATGCAATTAAGAACGATAGGGATCTTATACACCAACTTAAACCAGAGTAGTCACACATCTTTGCTATTTTACCCTCATACAGTAGATATTCCATGATAAGGATGGTAACATTAAAGAGAAGATAGTTGTTAAGGAGCATGATTATAAGAGAGCAGGCTTCTTAACATTCTATCACTCAAAGGTATATTATACTATAGCCTCGTTATTGCAGTTGAAGAGATGCTAAGATAGCAGAGAGCATACCTTAAAACCCTTGCAAGGGTGGATTGCTAGGCTTTATTACCTCCCTAAGCAGTATAGTAGCATAAGAGCCCTTATGTAGACCAAAACTAAGTGAGATGCTATCATCATCTATAATATCATATTTCATATCAGAGAGCAGTAGCAATGGTGCTGGTCTGAAACCTCCCTCAATGCTCACCTCCTGCATCTCCTTTATGTAAAAGTCCTTAATGCTTATACCCTCATCCTTGAGAACATTTTGCATTAGCATGCCAAACCTTCCTTTTAGCCTTGATGCATAACCTACTAGAGGTACTGCTACTATAGCATTATCAGCATGAGCATCTGCTACCCTAATATCTCCTAATCTACCATTATGCATAATGAAGCATACATCGCCATCTGCTACCCTTGAGATATCATATCCATTTATCAATGCATTACTTAATGTTCTATTGAATATGTATGCCTGATAAGCCTCAACGAAGAGCCTTCTAACCTCTACAGGGAGTGCTCTTAATGCCCTTATAGGATCGTTGCTCTTAAGTAACTCTCTAGCAACTGCTCTCTCAAGATCCATAGTATTAGGCATAGATTCTACAAGATCCTTGCTAAGTGAATTGCTCATTAGTGCAATCCTTATGCTCTTATGCTCACTACTCTCATACTCTGTAGTATATGTTAAGAGGGTATTAACAGCATCATTAAATGCCCTCTTTACTATAGCCTTGCCTACTAGATGGGTCACTGCCCTAGCACTTCCGAACCTCTGGTAACCATAGAAGTTTGCAATCCTCCTTTCTTTAACGTAATCCTTTACAATATCTAGCATATCAACAATATTATTCATAATACTCTTAGATCTTAATTTAAATCTAATATGGAATATATTGCCCAATAGATGCCTCTTGCTAAGCATTACATCTGTGTATCCTATTAACTCTAATCTACAGTGCTTTGTTAATAATACTTTATCATTATTAGTAGTGCTTTTGCTTGCTATTGCATACTGTGTAGTTGATGCAGATGCATCCTTTAATCCTAGAGCCTTCAATCTTATATTATACTTTAATTGTACCTCTCTTAACGCATGTGTTGTATCTATACCCCTCTTTATAAGCCTGAAGAGTGGGTACCTATGCACACCATCTCTTTTATCTGAGATGCTAAGTGAGCCTAGATCTATAACCTCCTCAACTATAAAGGAGTCGTAACCATCTCTAATATTTGCAATGTTAGCAGTAATAATAGTAGTAGGAGTAGAGTATACATATATCCCTATATGCTTATCTATATCTGGAACCATATTCCTATAATATAATATAATAAAGGGTTTATAATTTGATATTACTACTCTACAATCAACTTAACTACCCTTGAGTATGTGATATCCTTGCTTCTAGCGCCTATGGTTAATGTATACTCGCCTTGCTCTAAGCCATCAGATGCCTTAACTGTAAGGTTGATAACCTTGCTAGACTCTGCTTGTATATTAAATACTCTCTCACTGAACTCAGCATTTATATCTCTTATCCTACCTTCTGGTGTCTCTGTACTTGCTATAACCATCTCTATACTTGCTCCTATCTTTGAGGTTATTGTTAATGGTATGCTTATGCTCCCACCTCTCTTAATGGTATAGGTATGCTCCTTAACCTCAAGGGTATATGGTAATGCCTTACTTGCATCAAGCCTTGCTATCTTGTTATCTGAGAACTCTGTGAACCATACAGTATCATCATCAGCAAGTGTAAACCTTAATGGATTTGCTATACCACAGGGCTCATTCCCATAGTTATCACAGCTCCCCCATGCTCTGTTATATGTTGGTATATGGTACTCTATTAAAGTAAGAGTTTTAGGATCGAATACTGCTATAGCATTGCCTTGATGCTCATTAAACCATACCCTACCCTTGGAGTCTATAGCATTCCAATAAGGCAATGATACCTGATAGCCTCCACATGTTAATGGTGAACCGTTATCCTTTATACATTTATCATACAGACCTAGGTTAGTATACTTTGATGGTAATGGGGTAACATACTTTACTATCTCCTTAGTATTAGGATTGAACATTATGAACATATTACTACCATGATCATTTATCCATATATTGCCATCAGAGTCTATGCTTGTTCCAACAGGGCTTGTTATAGGGAGATCGTATGTTGTTATCTGATCTGTATTAATATCTAACTTGTATAATGAGCCTTTAGACCCTAGTGTTAGTGCTGTAAACCATACATTACCTTGCTCATCTAATGCTAATGTACCTAATGCCTGTAACTCAACATTTATAGGCAGTTCTTTAAGCTCTAATGTGCTAGTATCTATCATACCTATATGTTTACTGTAAACACCTATGAACCAGAGTTTGTTACTATGCATCTTCATATCAACTGGCATAGATGTGCCAAACTCACTTGTAGACTGTAATTTAAACTGCTTGAACTCCTTGCTCAAGGTATCAAATAACCATATGCTATTATTCTCAGCATCAGTGAACCATAGTCTATCCTTCTCATCTGCTAATACAGCCCATACAGGGAATGGTATATCCTTTGTTACTTGCTTGGATGGTATATCAAACTCATCGAATCTATTAAGCATAGGTTCATACTTAATGACCTTGTTCTTTGAAGATGATACAGTCCATACATTACCTTGCTTATCTATAGCAATACCTACTGGCATTGAGCACTCAGATGGTAATAGGAACTCTTGTATGTATGTTGTACTTCTTGCTATACCATCTCCACATCTAGCAAGCTTAAAGACCTCCTCTGCCTGCTTATTTACCTCTTCCCTCTTCTCCTCAGCAAACCTTGTTGAGTATACAAGTGCAAATGTAGATGCAAGTAGTGCACCAATTATACCAAATATTATTATTCTCTTCACATTACTTGCTCTTTTAGAGCCTATTCTACTCACATACTAACTATTCAATGTACTTAATATTAGTATTAGGATTAGTTAGTCAAGAGGTGCATTACTTGTGCTAGTTCATAATAAAAGTGAAGGTGTTATATTATTGGCATCTATATTATAATAGAAGTTAATATTATTGTATGCTATAATTGTATACTATATATTATAGAGGAAAGATTAATAAATAGGCACTTCTATAATATAAGTAGTGATAATAATATGCAAAGCACAAATAATATGACAATGAATAATAATATGAACGTAGATCCTATGGAGATAGCATTGAGTCTAAAGCGTAGACCAGCATATGTACAGTGTTACTGCATACTACAATGTGTATCAATGAACTCAAAGTTAAAGCTGTACCAACTTGCTAGGCTATTAGGCTTAGACTACTATCAGGTTATGAAGCGTGTAAGTGAGCTATCAGGTAAAGGGTTCTTACAAGTAAAAGGTGGTGTAGTAAACATAACCGATGATGGAAGAAGGTTAAAGGATGCTCTAGAGAGCCTTATAGTACTCTTACATGCTGCAGATATAAAGGGTAATGAGAAGAGACTAAGCATGTACGATATACTAGCCTAAATCTATCAACAATATTTTATTTTATTTTGATTTAATTATGTAATACTTCTTATAGCATAATCATTTATTACAATATTCTTACCATTAAACTCACTTAGTATATGTCTTAATACACTAACACTTAATATATTATCTACAACTTTAACATAGAGCATAGCACTACTCCTGCTTAAAAGATATCTATTGATGTTAGTCTTAGGTTCTTTATCATCTAACCTCTTCTTAACGTTTGTAACTAACAATGGACATCCTTTCTCCTTACTCAAATTCAATAGTAGTGATATATAGAATATTAGCAGTTGGTTAAGCCTAGTTATGAATCTTTTACCTTTTCCTGCATAAATATGATAGAAACCATGTAATGAGTCAAATACAATTAACTTTAGATTAGCATCATAGTAGTAGTCTGCTATTGCATATGCATCTGCAATCATATCCTCTAACCCTTTGTTGCTTGCAAAGAGTATATCCACCTTATTATTGCTTAGTTTTATTATATTGTTCCTAATATATGCAGTAAATAGTGTATCAAGATCAAGATATATAACTCTAGAATCCTTCATGCTTCTTATAATATTTGATATAAAGAGTATCTTAGCATATGGATCCTCTGCTATAAGCAGGTTTATCCCTTCAACAGATAGCATCTCTCTGACCCCCTCTCCATCCTAAAGGGTGAGGGTTCCCTTTAGGATGATCATAGGTTTATGGTTTACCGCTTTCATATTCATAACTTCATTGCTAGTAGGTAGATGATGATTGCTTGATAACTCATCGTCACCTACCCACCCCACTCTGCTCATCCAGCGGTAGACCATTGGCTGGGTCTTCAACCACTTACCCCTATCCCTCACCATGGAGAGCCCTCTATCCATAACTGTTGATATGTTGTTAGTTATGGATTTCTTATTATTATCCATGGTTCCTAGGGACTTAGGTCTATGTGTATGTTTATGTAGTAATATATTCACAGCCCCATTAAGGTCTGCGTTGATAACATTACCTATGCAAGGACACTTGAATAATCCTCTTTTAATACGTCCATTATCATGGACTTCCTTGCATAGGCAACATATTTTAGATGTATTAACTTCATTAATTGTAATTATCTTAATACCTAGTTCCTTACCTATATCCTTGAAACGCTTTATGATATAATTATAGTTCCAGAAGTTAGCAGTAAGCTTGTTTCCATGGTTGTTGCTTATGTTCTTAGGATAACCTATGATAACATCTGTAACTCCTTTCTCCTTCAATAGTACCATTATCCTTCTAACCATACTGTTTAAAGAATGTTTTAGGAATCTACTTCTCTTATCATATAGCATGCTAAGACTTCTACTTCTTCTTTGTTTATGTCTTGCTAATATCTTCTGTTTAACAGCAATCTTCTTGCTGTAATGCTCATACTCTGATAGTACTGAAGAGCCCTTGAATAGATACCAAGTACCATCTTCAACATAAACTGTAGATAGATTAACTATCCCTAAGTCTATAGATGCTTTAAGCCCTTCTTCCTTCTTCTCATTCTCTTCCTTTATCTCCATTGGTATATATGCATACCATCTCCTTCTTGATTTATTATATTGAATCTCTAACCTACCTTGCTTACCTCTCCACTTCAATATACCTTTAAACCTTAAAGTTAACTTAAAGTCCTTCAAGTATATCTCTTGCTTCTCTTCATCTATACTATACCTATCGTTCCTAATCAGAATAATCATTCTGTAGTCTCCTTCCTTCCAGTACTTTGGTGGTCTAGGCTTGAACCATTTAGGTAACTTACCTTCCTTCTTCTCTTTAGTTAGTTCAAAGAAGCTTGACCATGCTTCTGCATTCTTTATGCATGCTTGTGAAGCATTAACCTTTAGTATCTTCTTGTATTTATGGTATATCTCTTTCCCAGTTTCATTAAAATCTATCCATTTGCGATTCTTGTAATATTGCATCCTTAACCAGTTAACCTCATTCCAGCATTTCGCTGTTGCTATTGTTAGTTCTTTCAGTTTATCTTCTGATTCTTTATCAACAATTAGTTGAACTGTGTTAGTTCTCTTCATTATATTTCACTTATTATGCTTTAAACATTCAGAATTTTTAAACCTTACTTTATTTTACTTTATCATAATCTGTTAATTAAATAACAGCAAAAGAATATAAGCCTAGCCTAAGTTCAATTACTGCAATCATTAATTTATAAACAGTTAATTATACCAATATTGTATTAAACAAGAGAACAGTAATGGGATTTGATTTAGATGCTATAAAGAATGACTTCCCAAGGCTCAAGTGTATATACCTTAACAATGCATCAAGCGCACCCATGCCATTAGTATCCATAAAGGCTGTTACTGATTTCCTTATTGAATATGATGAGTATGGTCCAGACTCTAGCAAGATGCAAGATATCATAGACGATCTTATAAATAATACAAGGAAAGAGGTAGCAGAACTCATAAATTGTAAAGCAGATGAGGTAGTATTTACACATAGCACTACAGAAGGCATAAACTTTGTTGCCAATGGGCTAAACCTTAGGCAAGGGGATAGCATAATTATAAGAGATGGAGAGCATGAGCATCCTGCAAACTACTATGCATGGTTGAGGCTTAAGTATAGAGGTGTGAGTGTTAAGAATCTAAGTATAAAGGATATGTATGGTAACATAGATTATGAGGAGTTAAGGAGTATTGTAGGAAGTATACATGGTGTGAAGTTGATTGCTCTTAGCCATGCATTATTCAACACAGGTCTTATACTACCTATAGAGGATATAGTAAATATTGTAATTAAAGAGCAGAATAGTAGTAGTATACATCTGTTCCTAGATGCTGCTCAGAGTGTAGGATGTGTTGAGGTTGATGTTAAGAGATTAGGATGCTCATTCATGGCATTTACAGCATCTAAATGGCTATGTGGTCCTCCAGGGCTAGGTGTTCTCTACTGTAGCAAAGATGTATCTGATGCAATTGAGCCCATTATAATAGGAGGGGAGTCTGCATTTATACATGAAGGCTCATTGATCTACAAAGAGATGCCCCATAAACTTCAGGCAGGGTTTAGAAGCTATGCCCTTCTTGCAGCATTCTTAGAATCTGTACGTTACATAAAACGTATAGGTATAGCAAAGATAAGGAACTGGAATATGTATCTAGCAGATATCATAGTAGATGGGTTATCATCACATAGTAAGATTAAACTATATGTACCAGATGATAATAGCAGGAGAACAAGCATAGTATCGTTTGAGGTATCCAATGCTGATAGTAGTAAAGTGGTAAAGGAACTTGAGAGGCATGGGGTAGTTGTTGCAGAGAGGAGTATACTTGATAAGAAGGTAATCAGGGTCTCTCCTCACTTCTTTAATAGTGAGGATGAGATCTCAAAGTTTATAACAATGCTTAAGGCCATCCTCTCTTAATAAATAAGAATGATATATAATAATAGTTGATTGGCATTATTTGTTATATCTATCTACTATTTTATTTATTTTATTATATTATTTGCCTTTGCCTTGTCCTTCAATTACTATCATAGTTAGGGTTGATCTAACTTTATCTATCCTTCTAATCTTCCATGTTATGATCTCCCTTAACTTATCCATGCTATCACTCTCTACCTTTGCTATTATATCATAAACCCCATACACACCAGATACCTCCTTTGCCTCTGGTATCTTCTTTATCTCTTTTATTATCTCATCCTCCGCTCCTAGATCACAGTTTATTAGTACATATGCTGTTGGCATAGTTTAGCATTATAATACTGCTATATTAACTTTATACTAAAGTATAATTAATTATAACATTACCTCCTACCCTTACCCCTCTTCTGTATAACTCTAAACCTGAATGAGAGACCAAATATTAGTATGCCAGTTATTATAAGCATCATACCCCTAATGAATGCAAATTCATCACTAGATATTATTATTGCCAATACACCTATTACTATTATTGCTATACCAGCAGCTGTACCAATCAGACCTAAATTTGCCAAATATGTATCTGCAGGTTAACGTGTTATTTAAGTATTATAATAAGATATATTGATAAATTAACATTGGTATGAAATAAGAGTAAAATGTAACAATGCTAATTGAAGTTTATGTATGAGATAGATGAATTGTTGAAGAAGAATGAGTCTTTTGCATACTCATTTAAATACGCAGACCTTCCTGCACGCCCAAGTAGAAGACTTGCAATAGTTACTTGCATGGATGCAAGGATAGATGTACATAGAATACTTGGTTTAGATATAGGAGAGGCTCATGTAATTAGGAATGCTGGGGGTGTTGTAACTGATGATGTGATACGCTCATTGATGATCTCACAGTTATTACTTGGTACTGAGGAGATAGCTATAATACAGCATACTAACTGTGGCATGATGAGTTTCACTGAGGATGAACTTAAAGGTAAGATAGAGGAGAGGTTAGGGTTAAGACCACACTTTGCATTAGAGGCCTTCAAGGATCTTGAGAGAGAGGTTAAACAGAACATAGCAAGAGTTAAGGCAAGCCCATTCATACCTAATAAGAGCAAGGTTAGAGGATTCATATATGATGTAAAGAGTGGTATCTTGCATGAGGTAAAGTATTGATCTTATCCCATAGATTTATATTTATAGACGGGCCCGGTGGGCTTCGATCCCACGACCTAGGGCTATCTGCCTTTATTTAATATCCGCAAGCCCTCGCCATATCCTAGCTAGGCCACGGGCCCATTTGACACTCCCCGCCTTGAAAGGCAAGGATTCTCGGTTCGTTAGCCTTCATTAAGGCTTCATCCTACCGAGTTATGGGCTGTGTCAAAGCAGCCCCTGCTATAGGCATATAGCCCATAGCCCGCTTGAGTATATTTACTGCTCCATTGTAGTCAGCATTACACTGGTAGTTGCAATTTAAGCATCTGAAGAGGCTTCCGACTCGGAGCCCCTTCATTCCACATCTATGGCATGTCTTAGATGTATTTCTTTCATTAACCTTAATTACTTTAATCCCAAGCCATTTAGCTTTGTATTCTATGAACTGGCTTAATCTATAATAGGGGAATCCATTATTTAGCCTTCTGTTGAACCTTCTTCCTTTACCGTTTTTCCTTATGCCTTTTAGCTTCCCAAGTACAATCATTGCATTATTCTCTAGAGCTTCATTAACTATTGCCCTGCTTATCTTATGCAGTATGTCATTTGTTACTCTTCTCTCCTTATCTCCAATCTTCTTTATTGTTTTATAGGCTTTCTTTAATGATAGAGACCTTCTTAGGTAGAAGTAATGGCTCTTAATCTTTCTAAGCTCTTTCCCATAGAATCTGGGTTTAGTATTATTTGAGTTAACGGTTGTTGCTATCCATCTAATGCCTAAGTCAACAGCTAAGACTGATTTAGGATCTCGCTCTTCAACCTCTTTCTCAACTGTTATGTATACAAACCATTCATCGTTCTTCTTGATTATCTTTGCTTCTTTGCAGACCATATCATCGGTTATTGGTTCATGTGTCTTTATGGGGACATTTATTCCACCCTTAACCCCATAAACGGGTATCTTAAGCCAATAAGGTGTTAGTCTAGCATCGGCTCTATAAACATCCTTTCTGAGAATTAGAGGGTATTCTTTTCCTTCCTTTGGTCTGTCTATACGTTTCAAGAGCCTTTCTGCTTGCTGTTTAGTAGCTGAATAAAGCGAGACAGATCTATCGCCACGAAGGTAGCGTTGAAAGTTCTCGTACTCTTTCCTTAAAAGTTCTTCCTTGCCTTTTCGGAGTCCAAGAATTTTAGCCTTGATGGTCTTCCTAACCTTCATGGGCTCAATATAAAGATTATCTTGGATTACATTTAAACTTTTGTTATTCATTCATCCCGCCTTAAAAGGCGAGGCTTTCATTTATTCTTTGTAATTATGATTAATATTAATTAGCAACATACCTGCTCAGTATAGATGAGACCTTCTCCCTACCTACATCAATTATATATGGACCTAGCCTAGGTCCATGATCAGAGCCTATAAGAATAGTATACAGTAACTTAAAGAACTCCTTTGGTTCTATCCCATGCCTTCTAGCGATATTGAATATGCTTGATTGGATAACCTTTGGGTCCTCATACGAGTTTATGGCATCTATAAGATCTTTTATAGCACTCTTACTTGCCTCATCTATCTTCAATAATGCTTTAGTTGTACTCTTTGTAGAGAGTATCTCTAGGGCATATAACCTTGCCTTAGATATCCTCTCCTTAAGGCTATCTGATGCATCATCTTTTATCATACCATATGCCTTTAATCTACTTACAACATAATCTACCTCACTACCTTCAAGTGCTACCTCTGCCAGCTGTACCAATAGCATGTATGGTATATGCTCTCTAGGCTTGCTTGGTGGCTTACCATGGTTTATATATTCGTATATGCCTCTAAGCTTTACACTCTGCATATCATTGCTTGCAGTGTTAGAGAAGTACAGCTCTTCTAGCCTATCGTACTCATCCTCTAACCTAGGTATATCCTCAATCCCTACATGCCTTGTACCAGCTATCCTCTTGAAGAGGAGGAGCATTATTGATTTAGAGGTGCCATACCTAAGCCAGTGCTGAGGGGTAAGTACGTTACCAGCACTCTTACTTATCTTCTTACCCCCTTTATCAAGGAACATCTCATACCTTACATGCAAGGGATGTGCATAGTTAAGTATATGGTCTGATACCCAATCATTAACCTTAACACTATCTGCTATATCCTTGCCATAAGCCTCAAACCTTATGCTAAATGCTCTCCACCTAGATGCAAACTCAACCTTCCAACTTAACTTACCATCAGCCTTCCTTATATCAGCCTCTCCCTTATATCCACAACCTTGAATATGCTGCTTCCCTATCATGCTACCCTTGCACTCATATAACACTTTATACTCATCTGGGATATACTCATATGCATTTGCTAGGTATATCCTCTTACAGTTAGAGCATATAGGGAAGTATGGTAAGGTATGCTTAAACTTCTCCTGTCCTACAAGCTCTGCTATCTTCTCCCCTATCAATCTTGAGTTCCTTAGTACAGTATCTATCTCACTTACAAGTAAGCCTTGCTTATATGCTTCATAACCACTCTGGAACCTGTAATTTATATTTAGTGCGTCTAGGGCATCCAATAGCATGCTTGACATATGCATTGCATAAGATGCATGGCATGAGTATGGATCAGGTATATTGCATACTGGCATTGCTATATACTCTTTAAGCCAATCAGGTAACCCATGTGGTACCTTCCTTAATCCATCCATATCATCACTGTATGCTATCAACTCTGCTCTATATCCAAGGTTCTCTAATGCTAACTTTACACCATATGCTCTAACAGCATCCCCAAGGCTACCTATATGAGGTATCCCAGATGCCCCTAGCCCAGACTCTACCCTTATTAATGAGATATCTCTCCCTAACCTCTTCTCCCTCTCTATTAAAGTATATGCTACCTTATCAAGCCATGTACCCTTTCCTATTATACTACTGCTCTTACCCTTACTCTGCATTATACTCACTTACTTATAACTATAGAGATAGTAGTAATGATGCTAGGTTATATTTATTTATGGTTTAATAAGAATATGATGTGTGGATCTAGATAGGAAGGTAGAGCTTATCACAAGGGAGCCTACTGAGGAGGTTGTTACTAGAGATGAGTTGGTAACACTGCTAAAGAGTAACTCAAGACCAAAGCATTACATAGGTTTGGAGATATCAGGCTTGCTACACCTTGGTAGCCTTGTCCTTACTGGCTATAAGATAAATGACTTCATTGATGCTGGATTCCAATGTACTGTACTCCTTGCTGATTGGCATACATACATAAACGATAAGTTACAAGGGGATTGGGATATGATAAAAAAGGTAAGTAGATACTATGAGGATGCATTCAAGTTCTTCTGTCCTGGGGTTAATGTTATTCTAGGCTCTAAACTGTATGAGGAGTATAAAGGGTATTGGGAGGATGTTGTAAGGTTAAGCAAGCATGTAACCTTACCAAGGTTGATGCGCTCTTTAACTATAATGGGCAGGAGTGAGAAGGATAGGCTTGACTTTGCTCAACTCATGTACCCTGTTATGCAGGCAGTTGATATCCATGCACTTGATGTTGATGTAGCACATGCTGGAATAGATCAGAGGAAGGTGCATATGCTTGCAAGGGATATCTTCCCTAAACTAGGATGGAAGGTACCTATTGCTGTGCACCACCATCTGCTCCCAGGGTTAGGGGAGCCTACAATGCTTGGGCTTGATGATGACTCAGAGATGGATAGGAAGGTATCAAGTAAGATGAGTAAATCTAAGCCTAATACAAGTATATTTGTGCATGATGATGAAGAGAGTATAAGAGTAAAGGTTAGAAGGGCTTACTGCCCAGAGGGTGTTGTAGATGGTAACCCTCTGCTAGAGATTGTTAGATATATAATATTCCATGAGTTCAAGGAGTTTACTGTTGAGAGAGCAGAGAAGTATGGGGGGAGTATAACATTCACAAGTTATAAGGAGTTAGAGGATGCTTATGCTAGTAAGAGGTTACATCCTTTGGATCTAAAGAATGCTGTTGCATTATACTTGAATAAGATAATAGAACCTATAAGGAACCATTTTAAGGATAGGGTTGAGGTTATTGAGATACTAGCAAGGCAGTAAGATCTAAACAATCAATATTATTAATTATTAATTAATTAATAATTCTGCTATACTATCTCATGCTTAACTAGACTAAGCAACTTTAATGAATCTAGGTTATGCTCAAATGGTATAACATGCAGTATGAAGTGTGTTACCCCTATGCTAACATACTCATACAACCTCTTATAAACATGTACAGGATCGCCTATTATTGCCTCATCCCTGTTCCTTGCTATGTAATCCTCTACACTCTCATTATAGTCTTTTATCATTGAGACCTTCCTTCTAACATCATCTTCATCTTTGCCTATTATAACTCTTATAAGCAGTGAGTTCCTTATCTCATTGTGCTCCCTGCCTATACTTGAGCAGTGCTCCTTCAATATAATTAACCTATCCTTGTACTCATCAACACTTACAAATGGGCAATTGTATATATCTGCATGTCTAGCAGCAACCTTTAATAGCATCTTACCATACCCTCCTACCATTATAGGTACCTTACCCTTTGGTTTAGGGTAGTTTAATGCATTGAATGTATTATAATACCTGCCATGGAATGTACTCTTACCCTCTTCAAGCATTGATCTTATTATAATCAATGCTTCATCAAGTTGCTCTATCCTTACCCTTGCATTAGGGAAATGGTAACCATAGGAGAGGTACTCTTCCTCATACCATCCAGCACCTATGCCTAGTAATGCTCTACCATTGCTTATGAAGTCTAGAGTGCTTATCATCTTTGCAAGCAATGAGGGATTCCTATAAGAGTTACATGCAACAACCTCCCCTATCTTTGCATTGCTTGTTATAGATGCTATAGATGCAAGGAGTGTGAAGCACTCTAACATAGGCTTCCCTTCAAGAGGTTTATACCTGTAGTGTGGTATGAAATGATCGTAAGCCCATAAAGAGAAGCCTAGTCTATCAGCCTCTAGAGCAAACCTCTTTATGTAATCATAATCAAGGCTAAGATCGTTAAGCCAGCCTTGTGGTAGTATTAACCCAAGCTCTATATCCTTGCTCATCTTTAAACTAATCTGCCTTGCTTAATACAAGCTCGTACTTGCTCTTATAGCCTCTAGGATTTATCATTAAACCTTTGTATACGAAGGTTGATGAGTTACCTATTATTATTGTTGTTAGCATTCCTAAATGATCTTGATACTCAAGCATATGCTCTAGATCAGTTATAACTATGCTCTGTGAATCTCTATATGCTGCTTTAACTATAGCAACTGGGGTCTTTGCACTTCTGTACTTTAGTATTATATCTCTAGCATCCCTTAGTTGGTGAACCCTCTTCTTACTCTGAGGATTGTATATGACAATTACATAATCGCCCTGTGCAGCAGCCTCTACCCTCTTAACTATTATGTCCCATGGAACAAGTAGGTCGCTCATGCTAACTACAGCAAAGTCAGTCATCAATGGAGAGCCTACCAATGCACTACATGCATTCAATGCAGATACCCCTGGGATAACCTCAACGTATGGGTTCTTACAGTCCCAGTTCATATCCGCAAGTATCTCATAAACTAGCCCTGCCATACCATATATCCCAGGATCACCACTAGATACCAGTGATACAGTATTACCTTTCATGGCAAGTTCTATAGCATGGTTTGCCCTATCAACCTCTTGCGTCATAGCATATGAGTAAACCTCCTTCCCTTCAAGTAGATGCTTTATTAACTCTATGTATGTCTCATAACCTATAACTATGTTACTCTCTTTAATGCACTGCTTAGCCTTAAATGTCATATGCTCCTCACTACCAGGTCCTATGCCTACTATGTATAACTTGCCATTGCTTCTGTTAATCATTGAATCCTCTCTAGCAACCATAGATGGCATATAGCATGGTTGTTTTTATTCTTTATTTATCTATTTGTTTCACTTTATATATTGGGCTTGAACCAATCCTGCTGCTTTCTGCTACCCCAACTAAACGATGCTCCTTGCCCATGCTGTATCTTCTCTTCTAGTTTATCTATACCAAGTAACTTGGTTAGTTCATCCTTTATCTCCATCATACTCCTGCTCTGTATATAAACCGTGGCTGGACCAGTTAACTCTATGCCAAGACCCTCCCCACCAAGTATCGTTGTCTTCCATGAGCCTATCTTAACTACTCTATAATCTGCATTACCATCAATAGCAAGAAGATGGTAGTTATCTATAACCATGCGCTCATTGCTCTTTAACTCCTTCCTTACTATGCCTCCATAAGAATTAACGAATACGGTACCCTTGCCTACCATCTTAAGCATAAATAACTCTGTACCAAATAACCCCTTTGTTAAACCTTGGAACTTTGTATCCATAACTATTCCTTCTGTTGATGCTATGTATGCACCACTCTGTATTATGTATGAGCCATCAAATTCTATACCCTCGATATCACCTAATGCTGCTCCTGCAAGTCCTATTGTACACTTACCCCTTGCTATGTAATCATTCAAGAAGAGTGACTCTTTACCTAAGAGGGTACTCTTTAATCTACTGAAGAAGCCTTGCTCTCTTATCTTAGTACTTGTCTTTACCTCAACGTTACCATGCATGAATACAAGTGCCCCACTCTCAGCTGTTATACTCTCCCCTTCATTCATGGATATCTCTAGCAAGCCTAGAGGGTTCTTGTATACATGCCATTCCATATACGTGTTTAATTATATATTACATAAAAATTTTCTTATGGTAAGAATCTTACTGTGATCTTCTCTCTAAATTCTCAATAGCCTTATCTGCCAGTGTATTAACCTTTGGCGTTGTTACTATAAAGTAGTTCTTATCTGCCCTCTCAACAGCATTAACCTTCCTGTACTTCATAGTTGAGATATCAAACTCTAGCAAACCTTGCTCTATCTCTTTCTTTGCATATACCATTAGTATGTGATCCCCAGAGAGGGGTGAGAATGGAAGAAGTGCAAATGTGTAACCTTTATAGGTATGAAGTGTCATTATCTGCTTCATCAAAGGTGCTATTGTAACAAGGTAGGCCATAACCTCCTCTACATTCTGAAACTCCTCATAGTCAAACTGCATAGCATATATTGTATATGGATTAATATAAGGGTTTTTAGTTCAAGGATAAATCTTAGCATAATCATTAAGCTTAATATTATAATTATACCCTTGCCCTTGTATGAGCAAGGTATATCTAGTAGGCATAGGACCTGGTTCAAGTGAGTATATAACATTAAAGGCTAAGAGTATCATAGAATCCTCAGATATAATAGTAGGATATAAGCATACTATAGAATCCATCAAGAGGTTGGTAAGATTAGATGGGAAGGATGTTAGGTTAGTAACATTAAAGACGCAAGATGATGTATATAACTCCATAGTAGAGGAGTTGATTAGGAATGAACTCTCATGCTCTATACTCTTCACAGGTGATGTTAACTTCTCAGAGTCAGAGATAGTAGATAAACTTGTTAACCTATTCTCTAAGCATGGTATAGATGTGATACTTATACCTGGTATAAGTTCTATACAAGTGGCAGCCTCGTATGCAAGGGTTGCTATAGATAAAGCAGTTATCATAACATTTCACATAACTGGTAGTATAGAGTATGAAAAAGAGATGCTCTTAAATGCATTAAAGGTTGGTAAGGATGTGATACTACTTCCTAGACCATGGGACTTCATGCCCTACCATATATCTAAATTTCTTGAGTCTAATAGTATAGATGTTAACTCATATGTTACAGAGATATATGAGAACTTAACCTTAAGTAATGAGAAGGTAACTAAATGTATGCTTAGCGAGGTTAAAGATGTACAATACAGTGATCTCTGTGTTATGGTTATTAAGAGAAAGAGATGATAACACTATTAAGAATAATATTTTAAAAATAATATTATTATATTATTAATTTTTAAGAATGTAGTTACTTTAATGCTTACTACTTAGTATTATCCTTCTATACCTCCATTCTCTACCATGTTTACTTCTAGCAAGTATCCCTTTACTTACAAACCTTGCCAAGTATGTTGATATCATACTTAGTTTCATAGGCTCATTATATGTATCCTCATAAGCCTCTAAAACTTGTGCAGATGTAAACTCACCATAAGGGAATCTATCTTCTATAACCTTAAGTATCTTATCAGTAAGAGAGTTTATATCATGCTCTTTATTATCTATATCCTCATAGTTGCTAGCATCAAGCAAGTTCATTAACTCAAATACCTTAAGAACCTTCTCACGTGTAAGATTACCCTCTAGCATTATAGAGTACTTGCTACCCTCATCATCCTCTAACTCTATCTTAACCTTCTTACGTGCCACTTGCCATTAAGTAAGAAACAATGGTCAATAAACTTACTGCTCAAATATGTTAGTATAACCCATAAAACTTTATGATATCAATATAAGCATAAGTGTGTATTATCTTTTATTCATAGCACAATATAATTTGATTAAAAAGTTGTCAATTACTCATCTTTATTATATCAAAGAATCTTAACTCACTAAGAATTAAATATTAAGAAGAATTAGTGTCATGGCAATAGTAGAAGTAGAGATACCAGATGGTGCATTAAGGTTCCTTAGAGCAATGCAGATACTCTGGCAATATCCTAATGGCTGGGTTGAACAGTATCTATCTAATGCTATACTTAAGGCTATAGAGAAAGATATAGATGAAGGTATAATAGATAGGGAACGTGTAAAGGAGGCTTGCGGTATAAACAGATTGTATTCTCAGGAGTTACCATTGAATAAAGAGGCTATACCAGCTCCAGCTTAACTGTAAATATATAAAATAGTATTTGTTTTTTATTCTTATTTTTATTATTTATTCTTATTTTATAAAATTATTGCTCCTTATGTGTAAGTTAACCGCCTGTCATTCTAGTAAACCTGCTCTTACTCTTAGCATATGCTAGGTAATCAAGGTTGGCTAATGCTATAATAGCAGATTCCCTAACCTCTTCACTCTCATCGTTCAATGCTTTAGTTAATGCGTCTCTTGCCCTCTCTGATCCTATAACCCCTAAAGCAATAGCAGACTCATGCCTAACGAATGGATTAGGATCATTTAACATGGCATGTATAAGTGCATCTACGGCTTTAGCATAACCTAACTGACCCAAGGAGTATGCTGCTTCGTGCCTAACAAGTGCATTAGTATCGTTCAAGAGTACTTGTATTATATCATCAACTGCCTCCTCACCAGCAATATCTACTAATATGCATACTGCCCTTGCCCTTATTGTGTAATCTTCATGCTTTAGTAAGCCCTTGAAGTACTCTACAAGTCTATTCTCATATGCATCCTCCATCTCCTCTAATAGTTTGTTCCTATCAGTTATGCTCATCATAAGTAAATCTAAAATAGTAGTTCTCTCATTCATACTTTACTATGTTCATACTTAAGATATACCTATTGTTCTCCCTTCTCTCATTTATACTCTTAATTATATTAAATGGTATAGTATCTATGCTATTCCCTAACATATTTAACTTTCATAACACACACTGGATACTAGGGAGGTTAACTGGATTATACTCCCTAGACTTCATATTTGATATAAGCATAAGTGCATTAGCTATAGGGTTTGCATTATCTGCAAGATGGTTATACTACTACAAGATTTAGATATGATCATGTTTTATATATAGGATAAGATTAATAGAGTAAACTAGCATGGTAAAGATATGTATATCACATAAAGAGGATCCAGATGGTATAGTCTCTGCATGTATGATAAAGTATCTCTATTCTACAGATGTTATACTAGCAGATTACTCAGATTTTATACAGAGGATAGAGGAGATTTGTAATGGTAATAATAATAATATTGAGCATTTATTCATATGTGATCTTGGTTTAAGTAAATCAAATAGGGATAGATTTGTAAATCTTTTAAGCAATATAGTACAAAAAGGTACTATAGTTACATACATAGACCATCATTACTTAGATGAAGAGTGTAAGAGGATGTTAACAGACAATGGTATAAGGTTAATGCATACACTAGATGAATGCACCTCAATGATAATATACTCTAACTTGTTAATGAACTTAAGACCAGATGACCATAGATTTGCTATACTTGCTGGTTGTGCAGCTATAATAGATGAGTTAGGCAATAGAAGATTTGCAAGTAGTATAATAAGCAGATATGATAAACACTTCATGGAGTTTGAGGCTACAATATTAGCATATGCAATATATAATAATCAACATAACCAAGAGTATCTGTTAACACTTGTTAACAGATTAGCAGGAGAAGATATCTTACCCCATGCAATAGAGGGTGTATTAGATAATGCTAAAGTTTATGCTGAGAAGGTATCAAAGAATATAAATAATATAGCAAGAGGAGTAAAGAGAATAAAAAATAATATAGTATATATACAGGCAGATGATCTCTCTTCAAGTACAATAGCAAATATGCTTCTAGCAATGTATGGTAATGATGTAAAGGTTACTATAGCATACAAGCAGAGGGGTGATAAGATAGTAATATCTGTTAGAGGTTCAGATCTATGCAAGTTACACTTAGGGCAGATAGTTAATGATATAGCATTAAGTTTAAAAGGTAGTGGGGGAGGGCATGATAAAGCATGTGGAGCCATGATACCTAAGGAATATTTAAATCAATTCATAGAAAAGATCAATACTACACTTGAAAATTATAATATGCAATAAATAAGAACCTAATTTTTGTTAACATAAATAAATAGAGGAGATTATGCTAATCTGTTATTATGTTAATAGTTAACTTATCTCAATATATTAACAACTTAACTTGCAGTGGAAGTAATGGTGTTAAGAAAGGAGTCATTATAGTCTCCAGTGGAAGTAATGGTGTTAAAACGTGCTTATTAACATAATTAACATTAAAATAGGTCTCCAGTGGAAGTAATGGTGTTATATAGAATAGTTTAGATTTAATCTTAACATATAGTTAACATGGTAATTAGAGAGTGACACCATAATTTCAATTGCATACCCTTAATCAAATGATACTACTTAGTTAAATCTGAGTAAATATATTATTTATTTAATTTGATTTAGCAGCTTAAAAGCAATTAGAGTAACTTATCTATCATCTAAGTTGCATAAGAAATGTTGGTGTGTGGGTATGTATGATAAAAATACAGATATAATAGATGAGATATTTGATAAGGTAATATCCTCAAAGCCACTCATAAAGGATAGAGACGTGCTTAGATCTGATTATATACCAGATAGATTACCATTTAGAGAGAATGAGATCAGGGCTGTAGCAGAGTCTTTATCACCATTACTTAAGGGTTCAAGGGCATCCAACCTATTACTGTATGGTAAACCTGGTACAGGTAAGACAGCAGTTGCTAGGTATGTACTTAAGCATCTACAAGAGAGGGCTAGGAGGCTTAACCTTAACGTAGTTTTAGCATACTCAAATGTAAAGAATGCAAAGAGGGAGTATACAGTGCTAGTGCAGTTAGGTGAGGCTATAGGTTTAAGGTTCCCATTCACAGGTTTAGCATCAAGCGAAGTATTTACTAGGATAGTTAATTACATAGATACTAATGGGATAGATACAGTCTTTGTCTTAGATGAGATAGATTTCTTGGTTAAGAAGCATGGAGATGAGATATTATACCAGATGACAAGGGCTAATGAGCGTTTAAGTAAAGGCTCTCTAGGCTTGGTAGGTATAAGCAACGATCTTAACTTTAAAGAGCTATTGGATCCAAGAGTATTGAGTAGTTTAAGTGAGGAAGAGGTGTTATTCTCCCCCTATACAGTTGAGGAGTTAAGGCATATATTACTGGAAAGAGCAAAGTTAGGATTCTATGAAGGCTGTATAAGTATGGGTGCTATAAACCTATGTGCTGCTATTGCTGGCTCAGAGCATGGGGATGCTAGAAGGGCATTGGATCTGTTAAGGGTTGCTGGAGAGGTTGCAGAGAGGGAAGGTGCAGAGCAGGTTGAGGAGAGGCATGTTAGGATAGCAGAGAAGAGGATAGAGCAGGATAAGGTTAGTGAGACGTTAAGGAAGCTACCATTACATGAGAAGTTAGTCATACTAAGTGTTATGTTATCAGATAAGGGCTCAACTGGTAGTGTATACGATACTTATCTAGAGTTAACTAAGAGGTTAGGTGTGCAAGCAGTTACCCAGAGAAGGGTAGGTATGATAATAAGTGAACTTGATATGCAAGGCTTGCTTTATGCTCCTATAGTTAATCAAGGGAGGTATGGTAGAACTAAGAGGATATCTCTGGCAGTCCAAGCATCCTTGGTTAAGGATGTACTTGCTGAAGATCCTATGCTATCCGTCTTACTTTAAATACCTCATCAACTTTATTATATTAGTGAGTAAAAGGAGGAGATTAATACTTATAGCATTAGCATCTCTATCCTTCATAGTATTCTTTAATCTAGGTGCATACTCTAATGTAAGCAAGGAGGATGCAGAGGTTATAAGCAACCAGTTTAAAGATATGGTTAAGGATATAGATGCCTTAGGTATATTTGCAAACAACCTTAGGATAGCATTAGCAATGTTCATCCCAGCATTAGGAGTAGCTATAGGATTATTCTCTGCATACTCTACAGGGCTTGTATTTAGGGCATTGGTTGAGACTACACCAGCATTAGCAAACATACCTCCAATACTAGTGTTAGCAACCCCATTTGGTGTACTTGAAGTTATATCATATGGGATTGCTATGTCCCAGAGTGCACTACTTATCCATAGCATAGTAATAAAGAAGGGATTAAGGGTTATGCTCATACCTACACTTATACTAATAGGGATAGTCTCTGCTCTACTATTAGCAGGGGCTTACATTGAGTATTATATGATAAAGATGGTTGAGCAAAGAGCAAGTATGATATAATGGTAAAGGGAAATAACTATTAAACATCATTATAGCGATAGGATTTTATTTACTCATTAAGCATAACTCATAGTATGCTTGGAACCAAGGTATACTATTATCCAAAGATGAACGATGCTAATATGGTTGCTGCATTACCAGATATGGGTAATGTTGCTGGTCTATGCATGAATACTCTTGTTAATAAATTAAATGCTAAGTTATTTGCTGAGATATATGCATATTGGCCTCCATATGTTACATACAAGGATGGCTTAACATACTATAAGCAATCAACTTATAGATTCTATCATTGCAATGATAGCAACCTGCTTATCTTCACAGGAGATTTTAATCCCTCAGATCCTAGAAGGTTGTACGAGGTATGTTATGAGGTAGTTAATATGGCACAGAGGCTTAATGTTAAGAGATTATACTCAGTTGGTGCAGCATTAAGGGCATCAGTTGGTGCAGAACCAAGCATACTCTGTGCTGTTAATAAGAAGCATCTGCTTGATTATGTAAAGGCTTACAGCAACATACACATACTGGAAGGTGAAGGTCATATAACTGGTTTCAATGGATTGATACTTGGCATATGCTACGAGAGGGGCATAGATGCATTATGCTTACTTGGGGAGATAGATAATCCAGAGATCATACAACCTAGGACTGCCAAGAGTATACTTACTGCACTCATAAAGATCCTTGGGCTGAAGGAGTTTAGCATGGAAGAGTTGGATGAGGAGGAGAGGAGGAAGAGGTTCATGGAGGAGCAGTTACGTTACATGAGCAGTGTAGTAGATAGGGAGAGGCATAATATATACTACTGATGATCTATCTATCAATTATTTACCAATAATTAAGAAGGGAGTATCTGGGTACCTATATCATACCCATCTATAACTAACCTTATATTCTCAACACTAGCCTTTATAACCCTAGTTGGTATCTTAGACCTTTCAATAACCTTAAGTGCAACTATATCCATCAACTCATATGTACCTGCACTGAACTTCTCATTCATTAGCATCATTAGCAACTCCTTAACACTTATCCTCTTTATTAACTTGGCATCTCTGTTTATCCTTGGGTCAGCAGTATATATCCCATCTACATCTGTAGCATTTATGAACATACTAGCCTTGATCCTCTCTGCTATTAGTGCTGATGTTGCATTTGTACTCTGCCCAGGATGCAAGCCACCAGTTACCACTGCCTTGTTACTCTCTACTGCTATACTAACCTCTTGAAGATCCCTTGGTACATAGGGATAAGCACTGTTACCCATAGCATATATAAGAAGCCTAGCGTTAAGCCTAGAGACTTCTAAACCCAGCTCATCAAGGCTTGACTCATCAGCACCAAATATCCTAGCAGCATCTATATACCTTCTAGCCTCCTTCCCTCCTCCAGCAACTACTACTGCTTGAGTATTATTGTTAACCAACTCCTTGAATAGATCTGCATAACCTCTAATCCTCTCTATACAATCATCAAGATCAAATATGCTCCCACTTAACTTTACAACTACCCTCCTTTTAATACTCATACTGCAACCCTCTCATACCATCTATCAGTCTCACTCCCTAGTACTTTATAGGCTGCTTCCTTAACCTTATCTCTACACTCCTCCGTTGTGTAAACCCTTATCATATTCATAAAACCTAATATTGATGCTATCAATGGTATATCCTTCATATTTATAATATTACTTGTACCATCCTTGCCTATGAGTATAAGATCCTTAACCTCCTCTCTACCTGGGGCTCTAGGTATTGATGGTGCCTTTGCACTATCTATATAAACTAGATACTCATCTATGGATGCTTTAGATGCTATCTCCTTTGCTCTTTCACTTAAATACTTAACATCTGTAAGCCTGTTTATTAGTGTACTTGTTGCTTGCATTATGCTCTCAAAGACTGGTTTGAATAACCTTCTATCCCTATAATCCTCAGCAAACCTCTTTGCTAACCTTAACTCCTTGCTAGTATCAGGGAGGTTCAGTAGGTTTAGTAGAACGTAATCATCGGTTAACTTAAGGTACTCCTCTAGGTTATTGTAAGCAGATGTTAGATGCATATGCTCATCAGCTAACTGCATTGCTTTAAGTAGCATGATCTCTGCAGCTCTAACTGTCTTATGGAAGTACACTGCCTTAAACATCTGATACCTTGCTATTAAGAGCGATTCGAATGAGTTAAGTGCAGCCTTGTCTAATGCTAACCTGTTATTGTATACCTCTAAAGAGCTTATTATCCTCTCAGCATCTATTCTCCCATAGTGCGCACCTGTAAAGTAAGAGTCTCTTAGCAGGTAATCCATGAGATCAACACTTAAGCTACCAGAGATAACCTCATTAAGATACTGCTCATCTGATTCCCCAAATGCAAGTTCGCTAACCTCATCCTCTGTATAACCATGCTTAGCAAGGGTATCCTTGAATCTCTCCTTGATTATCCTCTTACCAATATCCTCATGCGTAGCATTGCTCTTAAGTGCAATTATCTCCTCAAATAGATGTGAGAATGGTCCATGCCCTATATCATGCAATAATGCAGCAAGCCTAAGTAGTTGAACCTTATCACTGTTTATATAACCTTTGTTCTTAAGAGATAAACCCACCTTACCAGCAAGGTGCATGGTACCTAAAGAATGCTCAAACCTTGTATGCTGTGCACTAGGATAGGTAAGATATGCACTAGATAACTGCCTTATCCTCCTTAACCTCTGGAACTCTCTGCTATCAACTATATCCTTCTCAACACTACTTAGATAAAAGTAACCATGTACAGGGTCACTTATCTCTGCTACTATCTTATCCATGCCCATTAATTAATTAACTACCTTTTAACAATATTTATCTTTACTATCTATTTATTTCACTTTGAGTCAAGCTTACCAATAACTATATTTAGTATATCCTTATGTACCTCTTCTTTGCTTCTATTACCATCTACAATAATCCAATTATATTTACTTGCTAACAACTTGTACACATCTGCAACCTTCTTAAGCATATTAGGCTTCTCAAAATCATCCTTGTGCATAGAACCTTTAATCCTATTGATAGATTCTTCAACACAGATATCTATAACTATAACCAAGTCCTCTTTAGGCAAACCTTTATCAAGGTTCTCAAGCCATGCAAGATCAAGGTTGTTTGCATAACCATACACAAGATTTGATTGGTAATACCTATTCATTATAACACAATCATACTCTTGTAGCGCTTGCTCTATCTCATCCTTCTTCTCCCATCTATTGGCTGATAGTAGCATATGTTTAACCTGTAAAGGATAGTCTCTATGCTCATGTAAGAACGCATATATCTCTTTGCCTATAAAGGTGGAGTAGTCTGGGAAGCTTATAACCTTGCATCTATAGCCCTTTGAACCTAATGCATCTGCAAGTAGCATCGCTTGTGTACTCTTGCCAGCCTTATCTATCCCTTCAATAACAATAAGCAATGCCCTTCTACCATCTCTGCTATCTTTATGCTTACCTTGATACTCCCTTGCATCTTTGATCAAAATACCTCAACCCTCTCTAGCATCCTCTCGTTGCTTATATGCAGATCATCCTTGCTTAATAGCATGTAAGATGCCTTGTAATTACCGTATGGTGCCTTGCATGAGAATATAGTTAGAACTAAACCATCATGATTAACCTTATAACCATTGCAAGGTTCATGTGCCCTTACAAGCATCCTAGTGTTAGTAACCTTTAATGCATGTTGTGTTACATCCTTACCAAAGTAATAACCATAACCTCTAGCAGATATTTGATAACCTTTTATCTCCCTTGGGTCATTCCAGAGTATCTCTAGCAGGTAACTCTTACTAGGGTGTAATAGGTGAGCCTTTGCAATATCATCCAAAGAGTTCAACTTTATGGGCAAGCCTCCATGTAGTATTAAGAGCGTACATTTAACTATAACTGCTACATACATTATATCAAATAGATCCCTTAATCTAGAGTATATTACATCTGAGTGCCTTCCAAATCTAGACTCTAGTATTAATGGTAGATCATGAGGATAGAATGGTAGATCCATTGGTCCTTCATGGTTACCCCTTAGCATCACTATCCTATCTGGATACTTTGCCTTTAAGTAAAGCAAGGTATAGTAAACCTCAGCCGATTCAACTCCTCTATCACCATAGTCCCCTAGAAATACAAGAGTGCTATGATCATCAAAGAACCTTGCTTTTGCAAGTATTGATAACATTGCCTCAAGATCTCCATGAAGATCTCCCACAAGCACTAACTTATCAAACTCTTCAAGATTTACTAGCCCGCCATTGATAACATTGCCTCCTATTCTAGATAAGTTCCTCTCCCTTATCATGATATCTATAACTGTATCCAATAGAGAGAAGAACTCATTACTGCTTACAGACTCTGCTCTCCTTCTTAGGTTATCTATCTCTAACATTGAGTATCTATCTATTATTTAATATTATTATTTATTTAAAGCATAACTTATTAAAGCATTGCTAATGAATATTGATAATCTATCTCTTAACTCTTAATTCTTACTAATTATAGGTCTATACTAAGATTTATATTTAATATTAACGGACTTTATATTATGAGTATGAGTATAGCAAACTATATAATGCGTGAGCTTATGAGGGAGTTTACAAGTAAGACTAGAGAGTTCTATGAGTTTGTTATGCCTCCAGTAGATGTGTATGAGGATGCTTCGGATCTAGTTATTATCGCTGATATGCCAGGGTTCAAGAAAGAGGATATAAGGATAAGGGTTAGTGATAGCATATTAACCATAAAGGCTAGTAGAGAGAAGGTAGAGGCAGTTGGGGTAACATATTGGCAGCAGAGGCCATTAAAGATAGACAAAAAGATACCATTGCCATTCAAGGTTACAGAAGATGATGTGAAAGCAACATATAAGGAAGGCATCCTTGAGCTAAGGATACCTCTTAAAGGTGCAGTGAAGATAGAATAAGCAAGAACAGTGTGCTAACTATACTATGCAGATACTTACTTACCTCCTACTATAGTTAGATCTTCTTTGCTAATAGCATTACACCTATTATTGTAACAGCTGCAACAAAACCTATCTGACCTAGTATAGGATAACTCTGCATTATTATAGCAGAACTTATTAGGAGTGATGCTGTTATTATGCTACCAGCAATAAGTGTAGCACCACTACTACTCCTACCCTCCCTCTTGCTTACATTAAGCATATTATTCTCTAGATAATCCTTAAGCATTGGTGCAATTGCTATGTAATCCCTAGCACTCTTAACTATACTCTCCACAGTGCTCTTGAACTCCTCTATGTATGCATCCCTAACAAGCCCTTCCTCTTGCAGTATGGATGATAGTACCTTCATGAACTGGAAATCAACCTTTAATGTTAAGTATATACCCTCTAGAAGTGTAGCCATACGCATGTAAAGTGCAAGTTGCTTGGGTAATCTGAATGGGAATCTACTCATGGTCTTATTTGCTAGCTCCATCAATGCCTTAACCTCCATCTCATCTACCTTCTTGCCATACATGCTCTCTATAGCCAATGCCAGGCCTTTCTCTATAACATACCTATTAGCCTCTGGGGATAGTGCACCTAAGGAGTAAAGTATATTAACTGCTCTAGCAGGGTCCCTCTCTATCAATGCTAGGTAAAGCCTTATAAGCTTCATTCTAGTAGAGTTATCTAACCTACCTACCATACCAAAGTCATAAAGCACTATTGAACCATCAGGTTTAATAGCAATATTCCCTGGGTGAGGATCTGCATGGAATATATCATGTTTCAACAGCATCTTAAAGAATAGTTTATGCAGTCTAATAACAAGCCTCCTTTTATCTATGCCCAACTCATCCAACTCTGCTACATTTGTAACCTTTACACCTGGGATATACTCTAGAGTAAGTACTTTAGATGTACTCCTCTCCTCAACTATATCAGGTATAATTACATAAGGCTCATTCCTAAGATTACTCTTTATCCTTCTTAGGTTACTAGCCTCTATGGTATAATCCATCTCTTCCCTAATACTCTCTACAAACTGTGCAAATATAGACTCTAAGGAGAATGCTATGTTTGGATCAACTAGCCTTATAGCATATGGTAGTAAAAGCCTTATAGCCATAAGATCCCTCTCAACTATATAATGTATATTTGGTCTCAGTACCTTAACTATAACATCCTTACCATTGTATTTTGCCCTGTATACTTGCCCTATACTTGCACCAGAGATACAGTTAGGATCAAAGTGATCAAATAACTGCTCAATGCTCTTATTAAACTCAGCCTCTATTATCCCCTTTACCTGCTCAAATGGTGCTGGGGGTACATCATCCTGAAGTTTAGCAAACTCCTCTAGGTATGGTTGGGGTAGTAGATCTGGTCTACTAGATAACCATTGCCCTAATTTTATGAATACTGGACCTAACTTAATGAATGTATTTACTGCCTTTGCAGCATTCCTCCTCATCCTTGCTATATTACAACCTTTGCCCTCCTTCCTAACCCATTCCCTCCTATCCATTCTAAACCTTATTATAACTGGGGCTAACCTTAATGCTATGGTTATACAACGCCTCTTAACTTTGTAATCCTTCTTATACTCATAATTACTTTGCATCATAGTAACTTACGCTTTATCCACTTCACTATATTATATGTTGCATAACCACTTGCTATTGCTGCTAAAGTACCAATAAGTAAGGCATTGCTTACCTTGTTACCATCTTGTGATAATATACTACCTACCTTGAAGCCTGTATACAAGCCTATAGCAGTACCTATAAGTACCTCTGGTGCATCAAATAAGAGATGCTTTACAGGCTCCTTTCTAGGATCAAACTTATCAACATGTACAACATACTTATCATCGTACTCCCTTATATGCAGATTACCATACCTATACTGTCTCCTTGCCCCTTCAGGATCACCAAGCATAGTCTCTTCAGCAGCATCAAGCATTATAGGTCTAACACTCTTTGGTACCTCTATCTCCATATCTATGTTATATAATCAAGGCAAATAATATAATTCTTAGTCTTATTATTTATCTTAGTATGAATATCATTATTATTGTATGGATAGCAGAACAAAATTACTATTTCTTGTATGGATTTAGAGAAATATGATTAATCAATTCTAGTATGAAAATAAATAATGTAGATGATTTGAGATTACTCTCCTATTATCTGAAATATAACTGTCCTCTCCCTATCTCTTATATCTAACTCTATAAGCACTACCTGTTGCCATCTCCCTAATACAGGTTTACCATCTATGAAAGGTATGGTTAATGACTGCCCTAGTATAGATGCTCTAACATGTGAATGCCCATTACCATCATGCCATGCCTTCTCATGCTCATACTCTATATCCTTTGGTGCTATCCTCTCTAAGGCATTAGGTAGATCCTTTAATAGCCCTGGTTCATACTCTATTGTAGTTACTGCTGCTGTTGATGCTGGAACAAATACAGTAACATTACCATTCTTTAGACCACTTGCTCTAATAACAGAGTTAAGTTTATCACTCAAATCTATTATATCTCCTTCTCCTTTGGTCATTATCTTAATACTCTTGCTTATCACTTGCATAGATTAATGCTATTATTAGGTTAATATTATGATTGATGTTATGGATAATGGCAAGAGCAGGAGTGAATATAATGCTAGTAACTATGTATATAGGGGCAGGGTTATATCATTAAGAGTAGATAGACTTAGCAATGGTAGGATAAGGGAGGTAGTTGAGCATAGAGGTTCTGTTGCTATCTTACCATTACTTGATGATAATAAAATAATACTTGAGAGGCAGTATAGGTATGCAATAGGTAAGCACTTACTTGAGATACCTGCAGGTATGGTAGAGGCTAATGAGAGCATAGAGGATGCTGCAAAGAGAGAGTTATTGGAGGAGACAGGGTATAGAGCAGGAAGGTTAGAGTACATAGGTAGATGCTACATGACACCAGGTTACTGCACAGAGGTAATACACTTCTTTGTAGCAAAGGAGCTTGAGAATACAGAGAAGTATAGTAGGGATGATGATGAGGAGATAGATCTGGTAGTTATGGGTATAGATGAGGCTATAGGTAAGATTATAAGTAATGAGATAGAGGATGCTAAGACAGCATACGCATTGCTATTCTACTATAACATATCAAGGAATCATTGGCGCACTAGTTAACTCTCCAAGTGAAGTGGTCTTCCTGTAAGATACTGTAACGCTATCACCAACCCTATGACTCATACAATTATTCACATTTATCAACCTATGTGATGAGGTCTCAACCACACATGAATCACCATTAACACTAACCACAGATGCACTCTCACTAACAGCCTCTTTTACCCATGGCAGATTAGGTACCATGGCAAACAATGCTAATGCCATGAATGCACCAACGAATAATGGCAAGAGCCACTTGGAGTACCACCAACCTTCCTCTTCTTCTCTCATAATCTATAATTCAACATAGTAGTAATTAAATCTTTAATGGTATATAACCATATATTTCCTTATATTATTTATTTTAGTCTCTTTATAGTTATGAATTAATTATAAACTAAACTTAATATTTATATTATATATGCCTCCTTATTATGTAACTTATACCATCCACCAAGAACACAAAGAGCATTACCACTATGAAGAATGTGAATGCTGCTGAGTAGTTTAGTATGTTAACATACTGTGTTATGTAATAGCCTACTCCTCCAGCACCAACTATGCCTAGTATGCTTGCAGTCCTTAGATTGTACTCAAACATGAACATTGTATGGCTTATCATCTGCTTCTCAGTATGCTTGAATATAGCCTTTGCTAGCAGTGGCCATGGTAAGCCTAGGGAGTGCAATGCCTCATAATGCTCTTTACCAACATTCTCAAACGTCTCATAGAAGAACTTAGATAGATATCCTATTGTATATAATGTTAGTGCTACTGCACCAGCAGTGTTACCTGGACCAAACATTACAACGAAGAGTATGCCCCAGAATATGGCTGGTACAGTTCTTAGTATATTTGCTATACTCCTTACAACCATTGATATCCATCTAGTGGTTATCCCTTGCGCAGATAATGATGATATAGGATAAGATACAAGTGCACCAACTATGGTACCAAATGCTGCTATAAGCATGGTCTCTCCTACAGCATAGAGTGCATCCTGCACCAACTCTTGCCTTATGTAAAGATCTGATGCAAACTTGGATAGATTAGATAATGCCTTTGTCCATGCATAAGGATCAAGTATGCCTAGCAGATATGATAGAATCAATGCTAATACAATAAGAATCCATATACTCATATTACATCACTAGTGCATGAGGTTACCATAGCTTATCTAGAATACCATTGGTTAGATGATATGCTTCATCCATATACTCCTCAGCAAGTTGCCTATTATGCATAACAACTAGTATAGTAGTGCCTTTACCTGTTAGACTCTTCATTATTGAAAGGATTGATCTAGCATTATCTTCATCAAGGTTAGATACTGGTTCATCAGCAAGTATAACCTTTGCTCCTTGTATCAATGCCCTAGCAATTGCAACCCTTTGCTTCTCACCACCACTAAGCCTATTAACCTTGCTCTTAGCCTTATCCTCTATCCCTAGACTCTTAAGTATATCTAATGCCTCATTGATATGCTCTTTCTTCCATAAGCCTAAGAGTGCCCTTATAGGTTCATCTGCAGCCCTTGCTAGCATAACGTTATCTAGAACGGTTGCATTATCAACTAAGCCTAGACTCTGGGGTATATAAGCTACCTTTCTTCTTAACCCATTCTTATACCTATCATTTATGCTTGTGCCTAGAACCCTAACCTCACCTCTTAATGGCTTTAATGAACCGTTTATTATTCTAAGCAATGTACTCTTACCAGAACCACTCTTACCCATTATTGCTACACACTTGCCTATATCAACTGTTAGGTTAAGTTTATCAAATAAAATTGTGTTGCCATAGCCATATGTTAGGTCTATAGCCTTTATGGCATACCTGTTACCTATGCTTAACTCTTCCTCTGCTATCATATCTTTATCACATTACTTAACCCAGTCTCTCTTAAGGCATCAATCAAAGGCTGTAGATGTGCCTCTTTGCTCTTTACACCAAACTTTACAAATATTGCAGATACAAACTTCTTAACCTTCTCTGGTTCTTTGTTAAGATCCTTTAAAGCATGCCAGAGTTTCTTCTTAACATCCTTTGGGAGATCTTTAGATATTAGCGTTACATGTGATGGATTAGGACCATTCTGTTCTATAATCTTACTATTCTCTAACGCTTCCTTGTATAACTTCTCTGGTACATCTCCTGCTGTAACAGTAACATCTACTCTACCCTGCTTCAATGCCTCCCAGCACTGTGCATAACCTCCAGCAAATATAACCTCGCCAAAGTACTGATTTGGTAGATCTATAGGTCTCTTGCTAGAGTCTATAGGCTTTATGTAACCTTTCTTTACCATGGTCTGCATGGGCATCACAAACCCTGATACGCTAGTCTCACTAGGGAAGCAGGCTCTCTTACCCTTAAGATCCTCCATTGTATTGTATGGCGAGTCCTTTAATACTATGAAGTATGAGTAGTAGTAACTAAGTACCCTTGGTTCATCTCCTATGAATACACTCCTCCTCTCTACTATAAGTGGCTTCATAACATCAGCATTACTAATTATCATAGCCCCTACAAGGGAACCTACACCCAATGCAACATGTGCATGCCCAAACCTCATGCTCTCAACTATTGCAGCATTGCTATCAGGGAAGAGTATCTCAACATCCATGTTAAGCCTAGACTCAAAGAACCTCTCAAGCTCTGTAGCCTCTGTAGTAACTCTATCCCTTGGTATAGGCTGAACTACTATAACCAATTTATTCAATCTCTGTGCATGTGCATCATTACTTGTGCTTATACTTCCAATTACAAATATACTAGTAAGCAGTATGGCAGTTGTTGTAACTGCTAAGATACTCTTACATCTCATTAGGTTAGGCTAATTAGGCTAACCTATTTAAACATTGTTATAACCCCGTTATATAACTTTTATATCTTGCTCTATTATAAATAATCTGGTGATGATACTTGACCTGCACTGATCCCAGATTAGGGATATGATGAGATGCATCTCCCCTGATACTCATTTGATTATGAATCTAACCATTACTCAACTGCTCCTTTATACACTTTATAGTATATCCTTCTATATCATCAACAACCTTGTATACAAGTGAGTTAGGTACTGTCTTTAGTAATCCATGTGTATCTATTATTATATCTGCTTTTAGCCTTGTAATTCCTTCAAGCATAGATATGGTTATGCTCATGCTTATCTCAAATCCAGCACCTATAGAGGAGCCCTTTACATATATTAATATGAACTCTTTCTCTCTTAACTCCTTAATCTTAGACTCAATCTTGAATCTGCCTCTTATGAAAGAGAATGGTGGCTTTACACTAGCCTTGAACCCATAATCCTCTATCTTTACATCCTCTATGTTAGGAATACACCTTGTAACCTTGCTTAAATCAGTTAACAGTCTCCATGTATCATCTATGCTAGAGTTAAACTCATACTCTTTGCTTAGTTTAAGCATAGTCACTTAAATAAGCGCTGTAATAAAAATAATTTATGGATAAGAGTGTACTTAAGGATGTAGATAAGTTCTGTAAGGAGTTAAGACCTATAGAGGATATATGCTACCTTGAGCGTAGGTACAATGATCAACTTATACCATTAGCAAAGAAGTACAACATACTTGGTATGCACATACCAAAGGAGCTTAATGGTAGGGGTGCAGATGAGTATACATACGTTAAAGCATTGGTAAGGATAGGCATGGAGGGTAGTGGGGTAAGATCATTCTTCTCTGCTCATAGTTCATTGGCACAGAAGGTTATACTAAAGTATGGTAATGATTACCATTATGAGAACTATCTGAAGCCTTCAGCAAGGGGTGATGTTATACTTGCTTTTGCATTAACGGAGCCAGATGCTGGCAGTAATCCATTGGAGATGAGGTCTACAGCTAAAGCAGATGGTGATTATTACATACTTAATGGAACAAAGTATCTTATAACTAATGCAACTATAGCAGATGCAATAGTTGTCTTTGCAAAGACATCTGAAGATAGGATAAGTGCCTTTGTAATAGATGCTAAAAGTGAGTACATGGAGAGAGAGGAGTTGGTTGCAAAGATGGGTACTCCAACAACAGATACAGGAATGTTTGAGATGCATAACTACAAGGTACCAAGGGAGAACCTCTTAGGCAAGGAGGGTGATGGATGGGCTATAGCAAAGGAAGCATTAATGAACGGTAGACTTAGCGTTGCAGCAGGGTGTGTAGGTAGCATAAAGGATTGCCTCCTTGAGTCTATAAGGTACTCAAAGCAAAGAATACAGTATGGTAAGCCTATAGCAAAGCATCAACTTGTACAAGAGCATATAGCAGCAATCAAGGTTGCCCTTAGTGCATCAAAGGCTATGCTTATGAGGGCAACAATACTCAAGTCTAGATGGGAGAACTCAGGCCCAGATAATAAGAATCTTAAGAGGATAGCAGATATTGCCATAGCAGAGGCAAAGCTCTTCTGTAGTAATGCAGCATATGAAGCATCTGATAGAGCAGTACAGATATTTGGAGGCAGAGGATGGTCATACCTGTATAGGGTTGGTAGGCACTTTGTGGATAATAGGGTATGTAGAATATATGAGGGCTCAGATGAGATAATAAAGTTAAAGATAGCAGCTGGTGTATTAGGCAAGGAGTTTAGGGCATACAACTAGCATTGAATTATTAATCTAATAGTGTCCAATTAAAATCTTTTTATTAAACCCTTTAAATTAGCATGTGTATGGATAAGGCTAGTAGCAGCAAGAGGTTTGAACTCCCAGGCAGTAGACCCCACTACCCTCCAACTAAACAGTTCAGTATAATGCATATGAAGTTGTACATAAAACCTGACTTTAATAACTCTAGCATAGAATGCAAGGAAGAGTTAAGTATAGTAAGCAATATGGATGGCTTAAGGGTAATAACCCTTGATGCTGCTGAACTTAACATAAAGAGCATAATGCTAGGAGAGCAGATGCTTAACTTTAAGCATATAGATGATAAGTTAAGGATAGAGCTGCCTTCTACACTAAGTGAGGGTGAAGAGGTAAGATTAACTATAGAGTATAATGCTAAACCAAGGAAAGGGTTACACTTTGTAAAGCCTGATGAGTATTATCCTAAGCGTAGACTTCAGTTATGGACACAGGGTGAGAGTGAGTACTCAAAGTACTGGTTTGTATGCTTTGATCATCCAGATATGAGGTTTACAAGTGAGGTTATAGCAGAGGTACCAAGGGATATGATAGCCATATCCAATGGTAGGCTAATAAGCGTTTATGAAAGCAATGAGGGCTTTAAAGTATATCACTGGTATGAGGAGTTCAAGCATCCAGCATACTTAACATCCCTTACAATAGGAAGGTTTGAGGAGGTAAGGGATAACTACAATGGCATAGATCTCCTATATTATGTACCACCTGATATGCTTGATAATGCAAGCCTATCCTTTGAGAATACAAGGGATATGCTAAAGTTCTTTGAGGAGTATACTGGTGTAAAGTACCCATACACCAAGTATGCTCAAGTTACAGTAGATGATTTCATCTATGGAGGCATGGAGAATATAAATGCAACAACATTAACTGTAGAGACATTACATGATAAGAGGGCACACATAGACTTTACAAGTGATCATCTTGTTGCACATGAGTTAGCACACCAATGGTTTGGGGATCTTGTAACCTGTAGGGATTGGCAGCATATATGGCTTAATGAGTCATTTGCAACATACTTTGAGGCACTCTACTGGTTACACTCTAGGGGAGAGGATGAGTTTAACTATTATATTATGCAGTATGTAGATGAGTACTTTGAGGAAGCATCAAAGCGTTATGCAAGGGCAGTAGTTACCAATGTATACAAGCATCCAGATGATCTATTCGATAGGCATGCATATGAGAAAGGTGCATGCATACTACATACACTAAGATCACTCATAGGCGATAAGATGTTTAGAAGAGCAGTAAAGCATTACCTTGAGAGGTTTAGAGCAAGTAATGCTGAGACTGAGGAGTTTAGGAGGTGCTGTGAAGAGGCTACAAACATATCATTACAGGAGTTCTTTGAGCAATGGTTATATAAGCCAGGGCATCCAGAACTCAAGGTTAACATAAAGTATAGCATGGATGATAAGATCTTAACCATTAATGTACAGCAAGTACAGGCAGTTAATGATAATAGTAGTAGCAATAATACAGGCATAAGTAATGTATTCAAGTTCCCTCTAGATGTGCATATAGTAAGCAAAGATAAGAGAGAGGTTATAACATTAAGCATAGAATCAAAGGAGCATAATGTACAGTTAAGGTATGAAGACGAGCCTATATATGTAAGCATAGATCCTTACAATAAGATACCATTGAAGAAGGTTGAGCTTAAGGCACAGAAGGATATGCTCATAGCACAGTTGAAGAATGGTAATACTGTAGAGAAGATAAACGCAGCTAGAGCATTAGCAAATACTGCTAGCAATGATGTTATAAATGCATTAAAGGATACCATGCTAAGTGATGTATTCTGGGGTGTGATTGCTGAGTGTGCTAAGGCATTAGCAAGTATAAAGACCGATGAAGCATACAATGCTCTAATAAGCTCTTACCCTAGTGTAAGGCATCCTAAGGCAAAGAGGGCAATAGTAAGGGCTATAGGGGAGTTCAAGAAGGAGGATAGCATAAAGTTCTTGAATAAGGTTATACAAGAAGAGGAGAGTTACTATGTACAAGCAGAGGCGGTTATTGCATTAGGGAAGACTGTTAGTAAGAAGGCTATACCTTACCTTATGAGTGCATTGCAGATAAGATCCCATAACGAGGTTGTTAGGGCAGCAGCAATGAGTGCATTTGGTGAGGTTAAGGATGAGTTTAGCATACCAATACTCATAGATCATACTAGGCTTGGAGAGCATAACAGAGTTAGGGAGGCAGCAACACTTGCTCTAGCAAAGTATGCAAAAGGTAATGAGAAGGTTATAGAGCATCTAACAAAACTACTAAAGGATCACTGGTTCAGGGTCAGGATCAATGCTATAAAGGCACTAGTTGAGGCTGCAGAGCCTAAGGTATTGCAAGAGTTGGAGTGGGTTGCTAACAATGATATAGATGCTAGGGTAAGGAGGATAGCAGAGGAGGCTATAATATCTATAAAGCAGTCATTACAGGTTCCAAAGGAGTTAACTGAGATGAGAGAAGAGGTTAATAGGCTAAGGAGTATAAGTACAGATATACTACTTAGACTAGATAGGATAGAGAGAGAATTAAAGTATTAACAAAAATAAATAAATAAATAAAATATATTTTAATTATTTTTGTGGATTATTCCTTTTCTTCTAACGGTATTACAAGATCAGCTATATCAATCCATACCCTTGAGAACTTATCTATTAAATACAATATATTTAACATACTTGCATCTAGATTATGCTTACATGAGTTAACCTGCTCAATTAACCTCTTATACCTTGCTATAACCTCAAGTGAGCCTGATCTATTCTTGCCTATGAATGTCTTAACAGATAGATCCTGTATGGCATCTATGCTCTTTGCTATCTTTATCAATGTTAAGTAGTTATCATTGCTAGAGTATGATTCTAAGTTTATAGCATCTATGGCTCTTGCTAACTCTACAACACTATCACCAGCATTCTCTAACAGATGTGCAGCTATCCTATAATCAAGTACTTCTATGCTACTTAACCCCATGCTCTCAGTTAATCCATCTCTAAGTGCACTCCTTAGAAGTCTTACCAAGAGAAAGTATTGCCTATCAACCTCATCATCCCTCCTTGCTATGGTCTTTAGTATAGCCTTATCTCTATTCTCTAATGCTACTATAACATCCCTATACATACCAGATACTATTGCACTCATCCTATAGAGTATCTTCTCAGGCTCTAAAGTAGTGGTATCAAGTAGGAATTGAGCAACTATGTTAGTAGCATCCTCATCAACTATCTCAAGGCTAACCAGCCTCTCTATAGCATTCTTTATCATCTCCCTCTCCTCATATGTTATTGCTCTGCTTGACTTTACCCTTATAACATCATATCCTAAGAGGTATGCACCAGTTATCTTATCTGCTATATGCTCATAGTAGGGCAATGGATAACTTATTGTAACCTCTCTGCTCTCTTTAGCCTCTAAAGTAGGATACATCTTTAGTGTATCATCATCTAACACCTCAAGGAAGAGTATGCTACCTTTTTTTATCCCATGCTTATAAGCCCATTGCTTTGGGAGTGATACTAGTAGGCTACTACCAATCCCTTGAACCTTCCTAGTGTATCTCATTTAAATCAATTTATATTTTTTAAACGTTATTTATATATCATACCATTACATTATAACTGATAGATAGTTGGATGGTTAAACATGCAAGGGCATATGCACCTGGTCATATTACAGGGTTTGTAGAGTTCCCATATGTTAGATTCTCTGACTACTTGCATATGGGTTCAAGGGGTGCTGGTGTATGCATAGATAAAGGGGTGACTACAGACGTATGGGTTGATGGGAGTAGTGCTAATAAGGTATCTGTACAGATTAATGGTAATTATGTTAAGAATGCAGACGTATCATTGTATGTTGTAAATGAGTATCTTCATAGTCTAGTAAACCCTGTTTACATAAAGGTAAACCATAAGACAGATATACCAATAGGTTATGGTTTAGGCTCAAGTGGTGCAGCAGCATTAAGCCTCTCATATGCATTAAATGAGGCTCTTGGCTTAGGGTTAAGCAAGGAGGAAGCAGCAAGGATAGCACACAAGGCAGATATTGCATGTAAATGTGGTGCTGGTACAGTGATAGCAGAGTACTATGGTGGTTTTGAACTAAGGCTTAGTGCTGGTGCACCAGGGATAGGAGTAGTTAAGAGCATCCCTTTACATGGTTACAAGGTAGTAGCATTATGCATGAATCCATATCTTACGAAGGAGTTCCTTACAAGCAAGATGAATCTTATAAATGGACTTGGAGGAAAGATGCTCAATAAGTTACTTAAGAGCCTATCCGTTAATGATTTCATGGATATGTCACTAACCTTTGTTAAATCTATAGACTTCATAAATGCTCATACAGCAAGGATAATAGATGAGTTGATAGATCATGGTTACAAGGCATCTGTAGCATTATTTGGTGATACAGTATTCTCAATAGTCAAGGAGGAAGATGTTAAGGATGTTACCTCAATACTATGCAAGTATAGAAGAGGAGATGATTCAAGGCTCTTAGTATGTAATGTTGATAACATTGGTGCAAGGGTTATAGTATGATAATACCAGAGAACCATCCTAGGGCATCATCCCTTAAGATTAGGGAGAGGCTAGTAGAGTGTTATAAGCAAGGTATAGTAGTAGAGCAAGGGTTAATAGCACATGGAAGGGGAGAGGCATTCGATTACTTGCTTGGGGAGAAGACTAGCATATATGCTATGCAAGCTGCTAGAGCAGCAGCAGCAATGCTATTGCTTGCAGAGCATCCTGTTATATCAGTTAATGGTAATGCAGTATGCTTATGTGCAAAGGATCTTGTAGAATTGGCAAATATAGTAGATGCAAAGTTAGAGGTTAATCTATTCTATAGGAGTCATGAACGTGAGAAGGCAATAGAGGAGTTGCTTAAGGCAAATGGAGCAGAGCAGGTTTATGGCATAGGCTCAGATGCTGATGCTATAATAGATGAGTTGATGAGTAATAGGAGGAGGGTTGATAGTAGAGGCATATACAGGGCAGATGTTGTACTTGTACCATTGGAGGATGGTGATAGAACAGAGGCATTAGTTAAGATGGGCAAGAAGGTTATAACAATAGATCTTAACCCATTATCACGTACAGCAAGGAGTGCACATATAACAGTCGTTGATAACATAGTTAGGGCATTACCTATAATGGTTCATAATGCTAAAGAATTATCCTCTTACAGTAGAGAAGAACTAAAGGCAATACTTGAACAGTTTGATAACAGGGCAAACCTTGATGCTAGTGAGATGCTGATTAGACATGGCTTAAGAGAGGGGTTGTAGGTGTATAGTAATGAATGTTAGTGAGAAGGTTACGGTTGAGAAGGTACTTGCTATGAAGGGTAAGAGGAAGATAACAGTTCTAACTGCATATGATTATACTACAGCAAAGGTATGTGATACTGCTGGTATAGATATACTCCTAGTTGGGGATAGTGCAGGCATGGTTATGCTAGGCTATGATAGAACAACAATGGTTACTATGGATGAGATGCTGCTATTCTGTAGGGCAGTTGCAAATGCTAAGCCAAGGGCTATGGTAGTGGCAGATATGCCATTCATGTCTTACCAAGTTAGTGTAAGGGATGCTGTATACAATGCATGTAGGTTCGTTAAAGAGTCTGGTGCAGATGCTGTTAAGATAGAAGGAGGAAGAGAGGTTAGTGATAAGGTTAGGGCTATAGTTAATGCTGGTATACCAGTTATGGGGCATATAGGTTTAAAGCCACAGACAGCCTTACTATGGCAAGGCTACAAGGTTCAAGGCAAGAGTAAGGATACTGCTATAAATCTAATAGAGGATGCACTTGCTATACAGGAGGCTGGTGCATTCTGTATAGTCCTTGAGCAGGTTGCTTATGAGGTAGCAGAGATAATAACCAATAGGTTAAGGATACCAACTATAGGTATAGGCTCTGGTTTAGCATGTGATGGGCAAGTCTTAGTAATACATGATATGCTTGGTCTTTACAGCAACGCACCAAGGTTCGCTAAGCGTTATGCTAACATATACGATGTAATGCTTAATGCTGTGATATCATACAAGGAGGATGTTATAAACTGTAGATTCCCTAGCAAGGAGCATGAGTTTCATATGAGTGAGCAAGAGTACAATGAACTATTAAGAGAGTTAAAGATAAGCATGGTTGATAAGCATGAGTAATAACATAATGCCATATGATGATAGCAAGCATACATCTAAGGATATAATAGGCTCATATGGTGATGAGTTAAGGGGTAAGAAGATAATATTATGTGTTACAGCAAGCGTTGCAGCTTATAAGGCAATAGACCTTGCTAGACTACTAATGAGGCATGGTGCACAAGTCTATCCTGTTATGAGTAAGAGGGCTCAAAGGTTTGTAACTAAGGATATGCTATCATGGGCTACAGGCAATGAGTGTGTAGTTGATCTTACATGGAGGCTAGAGCATATACACTTCGTTAAAGAGAGTGATATGGTAGTAGTGTATCCATGTACAGCAAATACCTTAGCAAGGATAGCAAATGGCATGGAAGATAGCAGTGTATCAACTATAGCAAGTGTTGCATTAGGGCTAGGGAAGCCTATGATCATAGCATTGGCAATGCATGAGCCTATGTATGATAACCCAGTAGTTAAGAGGAATATCGGTATTCTAGAGCCTTATGTAGAGTTTGTTAAACCAAGGTTAGAGGAGGGCAAAGCAAAGGTTGCTGAGCCAGAGTATATGCTTAGAAGGGTAATAGATCTGGTTAACAGATCATCAATACTTAAGGGTAAGAGTGTATTGGTTACTGCTGGTGCAACTGTAGAGTATATAGATCCTATAAGGGTTGTAACAAACCTAGCATCTGGGAGGTTTGGTATTGCTATTGCTAGAGAGGCTATGCTTATGGGTGCAGATGTAACACTCATATATGCAAATATCAAAGTGGAACCACCAAAGGGAGTAAGGCTAATCAAGGTTAATACAAGCAAGGAGATGTTTGATGCTGTTATGAGTGAGTTAAAGAGCAAGAGTTACCATGCTGTGATAATGAACGCTGCAGTATCAGATTTTAGACCTTCCATTGCAAGTGATACTAAGATAGATAGCAAGGGCAATGATAAGATTACATTGGTTCTAGAGCCTACTGAGAAGATAGTTGATCATGTGAAGAAGATAAGCCCTAATAGCATGCTAGTTGCATTCAAGGCAGATAGTGTTAATCAAGGTTTGGTTGAGAAGGCTATCAAGAGGATGAGGGAGTGTGATGCTGATCTTATGATAGCAAATGATGCACTAAATAGCATAGACTTGGATAGCTGTGAACTATTTATAATAAAGAAGAGTGGGGATGTTAAGCATCTAGGGTTAGTAGATAAGACTCTAGCAGCTAGAATTATATTAGGAGAGGTAGCAGAGGGTTTAAACAAGAATAGAAGTGATTATCAATAAGATCATATATGCACATACTCATCCTTCCATATGTTAAGTACTGATATAACCTGTGTATTTATAACACCCTCAATGGTCTTTATCTGATTTGCTATTATATTTGCTATCTCATTCATGCTACTGCCCCTCAGCTTAAGGAGTAGATCTCCATATGTGTGAACCTCCAGCACTTCAATAACATTAGGTATCTCTGCTATCTTCTTTGCTACATAATTAACACTACCAGGATTAACTGTTACTATAACCAATACCATAGTGCTTAACCCAAGTGCTAATGGGTCTATTACTACTGTGAACCTCTTTATAACACCATATCTGATAAGCCTCTTAACCCTATGCCTTATTGTACCTTCATTAACATTTAACATCTTTGCTATTCTTACGAAAGGAGTAATACTATTCTCATACAACGTTGAGAGGATACTTCTATCTATATCATCCAATAGCTTAGGCTTCCGACCTCTCTTTAACATATGTAATATTACGTTTTTAAATAATAAATAGATTTTTATTTATGATAAACGTGGAGAATTAAGCATATCTCAGTATTTAAATACTATCTCATCATCATCTTATTTATATTATTACAAGTTCCTTTGTGTATCTATTGAGTGGTATTGCAGAATCCTTAGTTATAAGTACAGAGTCCTCTATCCTTACACCATACCTACCCTCAAGGTATATACCTGGTTCTATAGTTATTGTCATACCCTCTCTTAGTACATCATTGGAGTTGCTCCTTATCCAAGGAGGCTCATGTACATCAAGCCCAATCCCATGCCCTGTTGAGTGTATGAACCTTGAGCCATAACCTTTGCTATCTATGTATGCCCTAGCAATCTTATCTATCTCATTGCATATTGCATTGCTCTTTAATGCATCTAAAGCCATCTCTTGGGCCTCTTTAACCACATTGTATATTCTATATTTATCCTCATCCACTCTACCTACAGCAAATGTTCTAGTTGCATCTGCTATGTAACCCTCATATCTTAATGTTAAATCAACCGTGACAAGATCTCCATACTCTATAACTCTACTGCTAGGCTCTGCATGTGGTAATGAGGAGTTTATACCACTTGCTATTATCAATGGTGATAAAGTGTATCTGTATGCTGGAGGATAAGCATTCATCTGCATAGCCTCATAAAGCAAGAGTGCTTGTAACTGCTTCTCGCTTACACCTACCCTTATAACCTGTTCACATACATTGAATAGTCTATCTAGTACATCTGCTCCCTTTTTAATTCTAGCAATCTCTTCCTCATCTTTAATCATTCTAGCATTATAGAATACATCCTTACTATGTTTAAGTCTAGAGCCTTCAACCAACCTTACCTTTAAACGCTCTATAATTGAGTAATCATTACAGTCTGTGCATACATTATCACTCTCTTTAATGAACGTTAGTGCCTTATCTAGCATAGTGTATCCCCTCTCTGTTTCTACTATATCGCAACTCTTAGCACTAACTTTAGCCCTATCAACCTCCAAACTAGGTACTATAAGCATAGCATTAGGATAGTCATCATTAATTACTACTATACCTTCACCCCAGAATCCTGTTAGGTAGAATACATTCTCAGGCTCAAATGCAATAACACTCTTGCACGATAACCTTGTTGCATTATCCAATACCCTTCTTCTTCTCTCTTGTATTATACTCATTCTATTATTTTATCGTATGTATGTATCTGTATTTATGCCTTATAGACTAGATAATTATTTATAGAATATAGTGCTAACTCATGCTATGATTGATAACTGTAATGATAACAATAGAAAGGTTAGATGCGTAGCCTTGCTCTCTGGAGGGCTAGATAGTACTCTAGCAGTTAAGTTAATGCAGGATCAAGGCATAGAGGTTAAGGCATTGGCTATAAAGACACCATTCTGCGACTTTGATTGTGGCAAGGGTTGTGGGTTCAGGGTTAAAGAGGTTGCTGATGATCTAGGTGTAGATCTTAAGACAGTATACTTAGGCAAAGAGTACCTTGAGATGCTTAAGAACCCAAAGTATGGATATGGCTCAGGCATGAATCCATGTATAGACTGTAGGATAATGATGTTCAAGGTTGCAAAGGAGTATATGCAAGAGGTAAATGCTGATTTCCTTGTTACTGGTGAAGTATTAGGGCAGAGGCCTATGAGCCAGAACTCAAGGGCGTTAAAGATAATAGAGCAGGAGTCTGGCTTAGAGGGCAAGGTGTTAAGACCATTATCAGCAAAGAACCTAAAGCCAACAGATGTAGAGGTTAAAGGATTGGTTGATAGGAGTAGACTTCTTGCTATAAAGGGTAGATCAAGGAAGGTACAGATTGAGTTAGCAAAGAGTATAGGGTTAAGGAATATACCTAACTCTGCTGGAGGATGCTTATTAACTGATAAGCATTTTGCTGCAAGGGTTAGGGATTTGGTAGAGCATGAGGGCAATATAACACTTAACGATGTTGAGCTCTTAAAGGTTGGTAGGCATTTTAGATTAAGTGCTAAGGCTAAGTTGATAGTAGGAAGGAACAAGGATGAGAATGAGATTATAGAATCATTAAAGCGTGAGAATGATCTTATCCTTGAGCCTAAAGATGTGAAGGGACCAAAAGCCTTACTAAGGGGTGAGTATGATGAGAGTATAATAACTACTGCTGCAGAGATAGTGTGTAGGTACTCTGATGCAGATGAGATTTGCACAATTCTTATAAATAAGAATGGTATAAACTTAACAGAGATCAAAGCTAAACCAATTGATGAATCGATGCTAGCATCTTATAGAATATAATAATTCTTGCTAATTGTATATAAAATGGGATTATTATCACTATGATTACAACATTGCTAATATTATTGAGCTCTAAGTTAATTTTCATTAATAAGTAAGAATAAATTAAATCTTTACTTATACTTGCATAATGCAAAGGGAGAGTGAGGTAGCATTATACCTTAAGACCCTTACCCTAAGGGATATTAGCGATCTTGATTCAATAATATCTGATATGAGTAACAATAATACAATACTCATAGTTAGAGTTACACCATTAGCAGAGAAGAGTATAGACGATCTTAAATCTGTTATAGAAGAGATATACAAGTATTCAAAGAAGATGAACGGAGATATAGCAAGGTTAGGAGAGGAGAGGTTGGTTATAGTACCTAGCAATGTAAAGATATGGAAGAATCTACACTATAATAAGGAGTAATGCAATAATAAATTAATTAATTAGTATAACCTTATAGCCTCCCTTACACTAGGATATATTGCTGGTATCTTTAATATCCTTGATATAGATGTTGCAAGGTTCTCAACCTTCCTTCTCTCACCATGGTTAACTATTACCCTCCTTAGCTTTGGTTTTAATTTGTTTACATAAGACATTAATTGGTTGTAATCACTATGCCCACTGAACCCCTCTATCTTCTCAACCTGTGCATATATATCTATAACCTCTATCTTACCATCCCTATTCATAAGTGATACTTGTCTAGAACCATCTAGTATCCTTCTGCCTAGAGTTCCATTAACCTGATACGATACAAAGAGTATCTTATTCTTGCTGTCCTTTGCTATGCTCCTAAAGTACTCTATAACAGGTCCTCCTTCAAGCATACCTGAGGTAGCCATTATTATTGCTGGTCCCTCCCTTAAAGCCTCTTCCCTAGTACTTGAGTTCTCAACTATTGTAAAGTACTCTGATGTAAATGGGTTATCATCAACCTCTAGTATCCTTTGCCTTAACTCTCTAGCAAGGTACTCTGGATATGCTACATGTATAGCACTAGCCTCAGATATCATGCCCTCTATGAATACTGGAGCCTCTATAAGGTTACCACTCTTCATATGATGGTCTATAACCATGAGTATCTCTTGTGCTCTACCTACTGCTGGTACTGGTATTAGAACCTTGCCTCCCTCCTTAAGTATGCTATTTATTGAGTTAACAAAGTTACTCTCAACCTCTTCTCTGCTTGGCATTATATCCTCCTTTGCTCCATAAGTGCTCTCTATTATCAGGGTCTCAACCCTAGGATAATTCCATGATGCACTCTCAAACAACTGGCTCTTACCATACTTTAGGTCTCCAGTATAAACTATGTTATGATCACCATTGCCTATATGCAGATGTACTGTAGCAGAGCCTAGTATATGCCCAGCATTAGAGAATACAAGTTTAACATCTGGCGCTATATCTGTAACTGTTTTGTATGGCAGTGTCATAGTATGCTTTATAACCTCCTTTATATCCCTCTCAGTGTAAAGGGGTATCTCCCCTTCCCCACTTGCAACCTTTATCATGTCCATCTGTATGAGTGTCATCAATGGTAGTGTAGGCTCTGTACAGTATACTGGTCCTTTGTATCCATACTTGAATAGCAATGGGAGGAAGCCTGTATGATCTAAATGTGCATGGCTTATAACTACAGCATCTATCTCATCTAGTTCGAATCCAAGCCAATCAAGCCTAGGCATAGCATTTATGCTATTACTTGCACCAGGGTTTATCCCAGCATCAAGCATTATCTTACTCTCTCTAGTTACCAATAACATGCATGACCTACCAACCTCTGAGAACCCGCCTAGAGTAATGAGTGTAGCCTCAGTATCCTCCATTAACCTTTGCCTGAATATACTCTCACCAAAACTCTTAAGCAGTTTATACCTCTCATTAGCAAAGAGCTTCTTTGCATAGTTAACTTGGTTTATGCTCTCAGATGGTATATGAGGGGCCTTCCTTATCCTTACCTTCCAACCAGTAGCACTAACAAGTTCAGTTAAGAGTGCTTGCATCTGTAACTGCTTCTGTAACTGTGCTTGGTGTACTTGTAATGCATTAAACTCATCCTTGGAAGTATCTGCCTCATTTGTAGCATAACCATGCTCTTCTCCACTACCACCACCCTCTCCTCCTACCCCTACCATCCCTTCATCCTTAGTCTCATCAACCTGTGTAAGCATCCAGGGCTTCTTTACATCTATTATAACCTCACCTAGCGCTGTATCAAAGAATGTACCAACTATACCAACATCCTTTGGTATAAGTTGCATTATTATCTTTCTAGCATCCTCTTCACTCTTCCTTATAGATTCATCAGTTCTTACTACTATTCTCTTCTTTATCGTCTTAACTATATTGGATATTATAACATTATTCTCAAGCAGGTATCTAGGATTCTTTGTGTATATTGCTATCATTGGTCCTTCATACTCTATCTTGGTTACAGCAGCATCGCTAGGTATATTCTGCAATATAACAGCAATCACTTCTTGAACACCATTAGTTTTAACCTTACTCATTCTTACTCATTTAGTGTTAACCCAATGAACTGTCTACTCAACTCTCTATAGCCGTTCTTATCTATTATTACAGCATCTATACCATCACCTGTTCCAGCGTTACGCTTTATTGCTGCTGCTATAGCCTTTATAGCAATCTTTGCTGCCTCATCTACACTCATATCCTCTCTGAACTCACTCTCAAGTATACCGTATGCAACTGGAGAACCTGAGCCGGTTGATACATAAACCTCTTTGCTTAAGGAACCAAAGAAGTCAACATTGTATACTACTGGTCCATCAGAGTCATAGCCTCCAACGATTATCTGTGCAAGCAATGGGTAGAACCTTTGTGCAAAGAACACATTGGCTGCTAATCTTGCTACTGATCTTACTGGTATTGGTATCCTATTCTCTATCTTATACATATTAGCATGATACCTTAGTATATCTATCATGTTCTGTGCATCTGCAACGCTACCAGCAATGGTTAATGCAACATGCTCATCTATCTTTGCTATCTTCTTAACATGCCTATGTGCTATGAAGAGATAACCAGCGGTAGCCCTAGTATCAGTTGCAAGTACTACACCATCCTTGCATTGTAAGCCTACTGTTGTTGTCCCATGTAGCTTATTTGCATTAACATACTCGTGCAAGAACAAACCCTCCTAGACGCATTAAGTATGCTGTAAGCCATAAATAAGTTTTGCTCTACCTTACCTTTTGATATGAATAGTTTATACTGTTTTAAAGTTTATAATAGCAGCAGTGGTTGAGTATCTATGCCTATACCTATAGAGGAGTTGAATGAGGCTGAGGACCCTGTTGTTATAATAAGAGACTTCCTTAAAAGGAATGCTAACATGGCATGGACATATGAAGAGATAAGCAACAATACAGGTATAGATATGACCACAGTCTACCAGATATGTCAGTTGCTTAGGGCTAAACATGTTGAGGCAGTAGCAAGAGAGGAGTACTTTCCTATCAAGGTTATTGAGCGCTATGGTCAAACATACTATGCATGGAATGAGAAGGCAAGGAAGAGGGGTAAGAGTAGGAGGAGTAGCATCAAGGATGAGTCTAAACTAATAACTACCATTAGCAATAACAATAATGATACCTCATCTGTTGATACTCAGAGTGTTTAATCTACTGTATCCATTTTATTGAGCATCCTACAGATGGGTCGAACCATTTATCTATCCTCTCACCCTTAAGGATCTTCTCTATATTAATAGCCATTATATTTACTGTAGGCTTTGCATCTGGATTCATTGCATCGTTTATCCTACCATGGTATACAAGCCTCCTATCCTTATCGAATAGGAATGGATCGGGAGTGCATACTGCACCATAAGCCTTTGCAACCTCTTGCTTCTCATCGAATAGGTATGGGAACTTTATATTGAACTCTTTAGCAAATAGTTTCATGTTCTCATAACCCTCGCCTTCATACTTTGGATCGTTGCTGTTTATACCAACTATATCTACCCTATCCTTGAACCTCTCATATAACTCGTTTATATCGTTCATCCTTGCCCTTACATATGGGCAATGGTTTGCCATGAATATGATCAGCAGTAGATCCTTCTTAAAGTCATTTAGCGTATAGTATCTGCCATCTACTCCTAGAAGGTTAAAGTCTATAGCTTTAGTGCCTAACCCTAACTTCTGTATGGAGTAAGTCCTTGCCATGGATTAGAGGATAATAATGGAGTATTAATACTTTCCAAAGAGTTAAATAACTATATAGTTAAGCCCTTTATATGGGGTATGATAACATCAGAGCCTGTGCATTCTGTAACTCTTTGCTTGATGAGAATAGGTTCAACGATAGTATATGTAGCATATGTGCAAGGAAGTATGGAATAGATGCCTGTAGTTCAGATGATGGCTGTGCATGTGATTCAAGGTGAAGCATTATAGGTGATGCATATGAGAGCAGCAAGGTTCTATGAAATAGGTAAGCCATTAAGGTTAGAGGATATAGAGAAGCCTAAGGTTGGTGATGATGAGGTACTTATAAAGGTAAAGGCTGCTGGCATGTGCTATAGCGATGTTCATGTGCTAGATGGTGTTATATCTGCAGATCCTCCTGTTACACTAGGGCATGAGATAGCAGGGGAGGTTGTTGAGGTAGGCTCCAAGGTAGACGGGTTTAATAGCACAGATAGGGTATTGGTGCACTTCTTAAGCCCATGTGGTAGATGCAAGTACTGCCTGCAAGGGTATGGGATGAGATGCAAGTATCTATTTGAGAGGGAAGGTTATGGGTTCTCAGATGATGGAGGTTATGCTGAGTACTGTAAGGTAAAGGCTGATAGGTTAGTTAAATTACCTAATAACCTTGCAATTGAGTTTGCAGCAACACTAGGCTGTGCTGGTATAACTGCTTACCATGCAGTTAAGAGCATAGCAAGGATTAAGATAGGTGAGAGTGTTGTTATATACGGTGCTGGAGGGGTAGGGCTTTATGCCTTACAGTTAGCAAAGGCTATGGGCGCATACACTATAGCATTAGCAAGGAGTGAGGAGAGGCTAAGGTATGCTGAGAGCCTAGGGGCAGATTATGTTATAAATGCTAAATCAAGTAATCTGAAGAAGGAGGTTAAGAAGGCTACAGATGGTCTTGGTGCAGATGTTGTTCTAGACTTTGTTATAACAGATGAGTCTATAAGCAATGCTATTGGTATGCTTGCTAATGGAGGAAGGATAGTATTGGTAGGGGTAAGCAATAAACCTATAAGCATAAACCCACAGATCACAGTACTTAAGGAGTTCTCAATAATGGGCTCTTTAGTTGGCACAAAGGATGAGCTTGAGGAGTTGGTTAATCTAGCATCTAAAGGAAGGATAAGGAGCATAGCTAATAGAAGGTTTAAGTTGGATGAGGTTAACGATGCACTTAACATGCTAAGGAATGGAGGTATAGTAGGAAGAGGTTATATAGTACCTTAGTAATGCTAGAGTAACTTTGCCATATACGGTCCTTCTTTATAATACCCTAACCTTCTATAATACTCCCTAGTGCCTACTGCACTTATAACCAGTATCTTGCTTACATTAAACTCCTCTCTAGCTATACGCTCAGCCTCACTCATAAGCATCCTACCAAACCCCTTATGCTGGTAACTCCACTCATATCTACTGCTTAAAGGCACCACTTGCCCATATACATGCAACTCTCTAACTATACATGCATCTCTTAACTCCTCCCTATGTGCATTACTACTAGGCTTCCTTAGCCTTAAGAACCCAAATAATATATCATGCTCTTTATCCTCATAAGATAGGAATACCTCTTTACCATTGCTTGCATTGTAATCCTCCCTTACAAGTTTAACATTGCTTAAATCTATACTCTTGCTATTTAACTTAAGCCCAGCCTCCCTGCACCTTATACATCTGCATTCTAACCCTTGCTCCTTTAATCTTTTAAGTGCAAGCTGCCTAAGGTTCCCATGCTTTACTCCAGCAACTATCTCATCCTTATCTACCTCTCTTTGTATGCGCATTATCCTTACCCATCTTGGCACTATGCTCTTAACTCTAGCAATTAGATCTACCATATCCTCTTCTTCATAAGAGTTGTACTCTCCTCTCTTGTAAAGTTCATACAATGGAGTACCCTTTATTACTAGAGTAGGGTATATCTTTATCATATCGGGCTTGAACCTATCATCATTGAATAACTTAACAAAGTCCTCATAATCCTGCTCTAGGCTAGAGCCATATAGCCCAGGCATCATGTGTGCTACTATCTTATATCCAGCATCTCTTGCTATCTGGAATGCCTCAACAACATCCTGAAGAGTATGCCCTCTGTTAACCAACTTGTATACACTATCCCTTAATACCTGTACACCAATCTCAACCCTAGTTATACCATAGCTTAGCATGAGGTCAACATGCTCCTTCTTGCAGTAATCAGGCTTGGTCTCAACAGTAAATCCTACATTCCTTACAGCAGCAGTCTCATTAGCCCTAATAGCATCCTCAAGGCTCTCTGATCTGAAGCCATTAAGAGCATCATAGCATGATCTTATGAACCATCGCTGGTAATCTAAAGGCATGAAGAGGAATGTGCCCCCAACTATAACAAGTTCAACCTTGCTTATACAGTGCCCATTGTATGCTAATGCATCTAACTTTGATCTTATCTGCATGTATGGGTCATATGAATACCTCTTAGCAACTATAGTTGCTGGAGATGATTCTGTATAACTGTTTGGTATGTTAACCTCAACACCACCAGGGCAGTATATGCATCTCCCATGGGGGCATGGATAAGGCATGGGCATAACAGAGATAACAGTTACACCAGATGCACTCCTAGAAGGCCTTACAAGGAGAACCCTTCTAAGCCTTGTTAAAGTATCATTATCAAGATCATAATTTTTAAGGGCTGAGAGTATATCAGAGTACTTTGGCAATGTATGCAAGGAGTACTTTGCTGCAACATCTTTTATAATCTTATTCACTATACTCCTACACCTCTCATAGTTATTAAGATCATCTATACATGATAGTAGCATCTTGGCTATCTCATCATATATAATATCATGTTGAGAGGTATTACTATGAGCAGAGAGATTATTCATAGCATTATCGTTCATATTGATTATTAATGTGTACCTAAATGTAAATGTATTCGCTTTACAAATCCAAATATCATACCTAGTAGCAATGCTGTACTTAATGCTATTATAGGCATGGGTAACTCTGGTATGCATCTTAGCATATCAGCATCTGCTTGATCTATGCTATGGCATTCAATCTCCTTAACCCAGTCATTAGGATTGAACTCATTATCATAATCACGATAGACAGCATAACCCTCATTGACCAAGAGCCAGTTAATATTGATAAGGGTAGAGGATCCATCTTTAATTATATACATCACAGCAACAACCCTACCATACCTATCGTATATGTATTTATCATCTATATCAAGCAATACCATATGGTTCTTACCTAATATACTACTAAGATACTCCTTTGCTATTTTACCTTCTTGCGTACTCAACTCTGGGGCATTTATATCAGCAAGTCTAACCCTGAACTCTTGACCCTTATTGAACCCTTCAAGACCTCTAACTATTACCGTATCACCATCTACAACCCTTACAATCTCTGCTAGAGATGTTAGATTATCTTGTGCATATGCCTGAGCATTTATAATTAAAAGTAGTAGTAATATTACAGCTATCATAATAGTACTGTAGCATTGTTGATTAAAAGGTTTTATTTAGGTATAGTTAGGCAATATCATGCCAAGGTATGCAGAGTATGAGAGGGTTACTAATGAGACTAGTATAAGTGTAGCAGTTAATATAGATGGTAAAGGAGAGTATGAGATAGATACTGGTATAGCATTTATAGATCATCTTATAGCATCTCTAGCAAAACACTCATGGATAGACTTAAGACTTAAATGTATAAGCAAGGATAACATAAGGCACCACCTTATAGAGGATACAGCAATAGCTTTAGCAGTAGCATTGGATAAGGCATTGGCATCTAGAGATAATATAGAGAGGTTTGGTTACGCTATAGTACCTATGGATGATGCATTAACCATTGCAGCAGTAGATCTAGTTAAGAGATCTTACTGTAATATAGACTTAAAGATTGTAAGGGATAGCATAGAGGATGTTGCAAGGGAAGATATAGAGCACTTCTTTAACTCATTTGCTAAGAACCTTAATGCTTGTATACATGTAATAGTTCAGTATGGTAGTAATGATCACCATAAGGTTGAGAGTGCATTCAAGGCATTGGCTATAGCATTAAGGAATGCCATGAGCATAAATCCAAGTAAAGGGGTTGCAAGCACAAAAGGTGTATTATAATTAAAATTATTTCAAAACATAATAATAAAATAGATTAGAGATTGGCAGTAAATATAGGATCATTGCTACAGTTATGCTCTTTACCATCTTCTTTTGCAAGTACAGAGATTGATGTTAGTATAACAGTTATACTTAAGCCTAGTATAAGCAGTATAATTAAACCTTAAGATAAACTAATTAAGTGAATAATTAATCGAGTGTTAATTCTTATCATTCTTACAATCCGTAGTGGGCCGGGAGAGATTTGAACTCTCGACCTCCGCCGTGTCAGAGCGGCATCCTAACCAACTAGACGACCGGCCCTAGGATCTTATGTAATGTTTGATACATTTAAATCTTAGACTAGCATAAGCAATGATCAAAATAGTCCTCTATATAAATATGAGTCATGAATATGGATATATAAGCATATAATTATCATAAACACAAGGGTTTTTATACTCTGAGATAGTAATAATATAATGTGAAGAAGATTGAGGCTATAGTTGCTACAGAGAAGGTAGATATAGTTTATAGAGCCTTAAAAAGGTATGGTATAGATAACGTGTTCATAGTTAACGGATATGGTAAAGGTTTATTCCAGAGCATGACATTTACAGGCTCAAGGGGTACTAGTTCATATAAGCCAGAGCTAATGCAAGCATCAAAGATAGAGGTTGTAGTAGCAGATAGGGAGGTTGAAGAGGTATTAGATATAATAACAAAGAATGCTGGTATAGGGGTTAATGAAGGTATAGTTGGTAGAGCATTGATAACTCCTATAGAACAGATCAGGAAGCTTGAGAAGGAGCTAAGTAATAAGTAGATTCAAATCAAAGTATATCTCTTACAATATATTCTATACCATCACTTCTATCTGCTATGCTCTTTACATTCTTCATATTTACCATATACTTGCTATCGTTTAATACCTCATCTATTGCATGGTTAACCTTCTTTATATCTAAACCCTTCTCCCTAAGCATCACTCCTATGCCAAGTTTAGCAACCTTTATAGCATTACCTAACTGCTCACTATGATTCTCTATAGGTATACATACCATAGGCTTACCCTGCTTTATTGCTTGTGCTATAGTTGAATGCCCTGCACGCATGACTATAACATTGCTCATAGCAAATATCTCATCCTTGAATGGGCACCACTCAAAGTACCATCCATTCCTTATCCTTTTAGGCACTATACTCCCATCTGGCTTTCCTTCTGATACTATAACTTTAACCCCATCCCCTATCCCCTCTAACAACCTCCTTACTATATACAATTTGGTCTGCTTAGGACCGCTTATATGTATAAATATTATAGGTTTGCTATTATTATTATTGCTGTTGTTACTTAACTCAAGCATACTACATATCCTCTCCATATTGTACTCATCAAACTCTCTCTTTGGAATTATAAACCCAGAGTACTTAAGTATATTATCCATGCCTTTTATATGCCATAGATTCTGTTCAGATATAGTGTATGGTGGGGGCAAGTCTGGTGCTATTATACTATCTCCTCTCCTCCATAGCACTGCTAATACCTCAGCAAGCATGTCCTCAAACAATCTAACTACAGCAAACTCCCTTAACCTTGGTGACAATAGCAGTTTAATCTGATTAAGTACAACTATGCATCTTATCCCTAGTATCCTTGCAGCAAATAAAGTAGATAGCCTAGTATCACTTACAACAACATCTGGTCTGAACCTCTTCATATTACTTATTTCAAGCATCAATTGCTTTGAGAAGTTGAATCCATTAATAGGTATGTTCATAATACTCCTCTTAACATTAAACCCAATACTAGGATGCCAACCAAACTCAACCTCAGGTACTATATTACACGTGAATCCATTGTTTCTTATGTATACTACTGCATCACCAAAGGACGAGAACTCTAATAAGCATCCTTCTTCCTTTAATCTATCAGCAAGTAGAAGCATCCTACTTGCATGGCCTAAGCCAACACCATAAACCCCTATATATATTCTCATCATCTAGTATTATAATTAGATACTATACCAATCTTACTCTAACAACTTTACCATTTGGTTCAACTTCCTTGAATATTATCGCCTCAAACCTATACACCTTGGTATCCTCATATAGCCAACAGTCAGGTAATGCATTAGCCTTCATACATGTCTCACAGAGGAACCTCTCAGCATCCCATCCATACTCTACTGGAACCTGTGGTAAGAGTAGACCAGAGCCATAGCGCCATACTATTATCAACCCATCCCTTCCAACCTTTATGATATCTTTATACTCTCTAGGATCGTTAACCTTTATCAGCTCTGGCTCTGTTAGTATGCTAACCTCAAATGTTATCTTAGGGTACTCATCTATGCTTAAAGGCTTGAACCTTGGATCATTAAAAGCAGATGCAATAGCAGCATCTATTAAAGCAGAGTACAACTCCTTTGTAGGCATAGGGAATCCTATGCACCCACGCAAATCCTCCATACCTTTATTATACTCATTTATAGTTACAAAGACACCATACTTCATAGAGTATCTAGATCTTATGCTACTATCAGGCTCAATTACCTTCTTATAGTTAAGGTAATGCTCAACAGCACTCCTAGCAAGTTTAACTAACGTATATCCATCGTTATCATCAAATACCAAGCCTTGCATTCACCTCCTTAGCAAACTCCCTTAACCTCTTAACATGACTACCCTCCCAGTATACCTTTCTACAACCTTTACATATATAAAACCTCTCATACAAGTTAAGTATATTGTTATGTATTAACCCTTTAAGGTTAAATTTATCATTAACACATTCAATGGAGGAGTTACATAATGAGCAGCGGGAGTAGTTTACATTGAACTCTATATAAGATACTCCTAAAGCCCTTAGAATTGCTTCCATGGTATTGATATCCTTGCTCTTTTTATTATTAGCCTTCTCTATAAGTATACTTCTTAACCCTAGCCTCCTTGCTCTCTTATGCAACTCCTCATCCATAGTTACAAGCACTCTAGACTCCTTTATGCATATATCTAGTAAAGATGAGTCCTCTATACCATTATAATATAAGGTATCAAAACCAAAGAACCTTAACTTCCTTGCTATACTACCAAGCATAGCATCAACTACAAGCCTTGTATGCATAGCATTGTCATTACTACTGCCCTGATCTACACTCATCGCAAAGGAATCTACCATCAACGAATGCTAGATAATCTGACCACTCATCACACTCATCACAGTAACCTGAGATTAGTGTAGGGCTTCTCCCTAACTCACCCCTAAGCATTGCTGCCTTCTCAGATACAACATCTATAAGCTCTGGCATGACTGCTATTACATCTGATGATGATACTACGCCAACTATATTGCCTTTGTACATTACTCCAAGCCTCTTAACGTTATGCTTCCTTAACGACCTTGCAGCATCTGTTATACTAGCCTCACTATCTATGGTTATTAGATCCTGCATTATATCACTAGCCCTTATCTTGCTTGGCTTCTCATCCCTAACAGCTGCCTTGCTAACTATATCCCAGTCAGTTACTATACCTAATGGCTTACCATCAGGCTTACCATTATCCGTTATTATTATACTGCCTATCCTCATATCACTCATGAGTTTGGCTATCTCATTAACAGTTGTATTCAATGATGCTGCAATTACAGGGCTGTTCATAATATCCTTAACTAGCAGTCTAGTTGTTACATGTGGATCTCTCTTCTCCCTACTCTCTACCATTCTTACCCATCATATCTTAAGATTAAAGGCAATATAAGTATGATGTATCTATTTATAAAATAAAAGCAAAAGGGCTAGTGTTATTTAATCTCTAACCTATCATAAGTCTCCTTGCTAACTCAGCCTTAAGATCTTCTATCTTTACCCTTACTTGCTTCATCGTATCTCTATCCCTTATAGTTACTGTATTATCTTGCATACTCTGCCTATCAACTGCTATTGCATAAGGTGTACCAATCTCATCAAGCCTCCTATATCTTCTTCCTATGGTTCCAGAGTCATCATAGAATGCATCAAAGTCTCTCTTAAGCATATCATATATCTCCAATGCCTTGGTATCTAAACCATCCTTATTAACTAAGGGTAAAACTCCTACCTGTATGGGGGCAAGGTATGGTTTCAATCTTAGCACTACCCTATTATTCTCCTTATCCTCTTGCAATGAATGCTCCAATATACAGTATATGCTTCTCTCAATACCCATGGAGAGCTCGAATACATGTGCTAACACTCTCTCATCCCCATCCATAACCTCAAGGTTCTCCTTGCTAACTTGCATATGCCCTTTGAGATCATGCTCAGATCTATAGTTACATGCTACCAACTCTATCCATCCTAGGCTAGTGTTAACCTCAAAATCAAATGCTATGTTAGCATAGAATGCCTTCTCATCATCACCAAGCCTCCTAAATCTAGTTCTCTTCATATCTATACCTGTCTTACTATAGAAATCAGCAAGTAATCCCAAGTAGTATGCTATTAGTTTATTAGGTATTATGCCCTTATCTAAAGCCTCAAGTACAGTAACCTCATACAAGGAATTACCATCCTGTATCCTTAGCATTACATCCTTCACGCTATTGAACTTCCTCTCATCTATGCTATCTATCTTCTTTGGGTTAAAGAAGACCTCTATCTCTGCTTGGTAGAACTCCCTAAGCCTTATTATACTCTGCCTAGGTGCTATCTCATTCCTAAAGCTCTTGCCTATCTGTGCTATTGCTATTGGTAACTTACAACGCATTACCTTGAATAGCCTAGCAAAGTCCACAAATATGCTCTGGCATGTCTCTGGTCTAAGATATGCATCAACATCATCTGCACCTATCCCAACCCTAAACATCATGTTAAACCTGCTTACCTTACCTAGCTCTCCATTACACCTTGGGCACCTTATATTATTCTTTGCTATTAAAGCATCAAGATCTTCATTGCTAATACGCTCAGGCACAATGGCATTTATATGCTCACTTACAAGCTTATCTGCTCTATGCACTGCTGAGCACTTTAAGCATCTTACTATTGGATCATTAAAGCTCTCTAGATGCCCAGATGCTATAAATACACTCTTACTCATTATCTGAGCACCATCTATCTCAAGCATACCATCCCTCCTAACCAGTTCCCTCCTCCATAGTTCTATGTATCTATTCTTCAAGGCAACGCCTAATGGTCCATAGTCCCAGAATCCTGCTTGGGCATCAGCATATATCTCACAGCTAGGGAAGTAGAATCCCTTGCTTAATGCTAGATTAGTTACAGCATCATAGTTCATAGCATGATACCATAATCAATCAATCATGGACTCATATAAGTATATGCAAGTTCCTTTACCTTCCTTATATTCTCTAAATCACCTCTCCTTGAATCAACAGGGGTCTCTAGTATCCATGGTATGGCTCTAAACTCCTTAATGCTGAATATGTTCTTAAAGCCTTCCTCGCCTATGTAACCCAAGCCTATATGCTCATGTCTATCAGCATGTGATGCTAATCCATACTTAGAGTCATTTATATGGAGTAACTTGATACTCTTAAGCCCTATATGCTTATCTAACAGTGCTACAAGATCATGTAACCTATCCTTGCTCCTTAGATCATACCCATATGCAAATAGATGGCAGGTATCTATGCATACACCAACCCTCTTACCATTTAGCATGTTATATAACGTTCCTAACTCCTCTATACTTGAGCCTATGCTATTCCTCTGCCCAGCCATATTCTCTAAGAGTATGGTAACATCTTTAGTATGCTCTAATGCAATGTTACATGCATTAACTATGTTCTTCATACCATCGTTTGGGCTTGTATTCATGTAACTGCCTAGGTGTATTACAAGCATCCTTATCCCTAGGATTGAACATCTCTTAACCTCATCTATTAGAACAGATAAGGATTTGCTGTACACCTCTTGCTTTGGTGATGCTAGGTTTGGTAGATATGGCATATGGGCATATACAGCATTAACATCTATCCTGCTAGAGTTTGCACTTAACTTATCCTTGAACCTCTTAACCTCTTCATCACTTAAGGGTTTTGCACTCCAACCCCTTGGGTTCCTTGTGAATATCTGGAATGCATTACATTCAAGTAATAATGCATTATCTACAGCCCTGTCTATGCCACCAGATATAGATACGTGTAAACCTACACGTATATCATGCATGATATTATCTTTTATTTGGGCTAGTATATTAAATAATATGTGATGAGCAATAGTAGTAATAGTAATAGTAGTAGGTTGATAGCAAAGTACCCATTCCTAAGCAATGCTGCAGATTATCTTAAGGTATTGAATTACTCATTGGAGGAGTTTAATGATCCTTCTCTTGCTAATATAATAGATAAGGCAAGTAAGAGGGTACTTGCTGCTATAAATGGGATTGTATATGATGAACTTGAGGATGCTGATATAGAGATAGTATCATTCTTGCTAGCATGTATAATGGTTAGGGCTACAAAGGTTAAGAACCTATATAAGCGATTTGCATTGGCAGAGGCAAAGAGGGCAGAGATGTTCCTTATGCAAGATCTTAGCAAGGATAGTAAGATCACTATAGATAACATATTAAGGGTAATATTCAAGGATCTATTCAATGTAGATGTTATATATGATAAAGATAATGCATTATTCAAGATAAGAGTAGAGGATTACCTTAGATACTCTACAAACTTCCATGATAGTTACTGGAGGCTGGTTAATAGGATAGTTCATAAAGGTTACGTGCATCTAAATAGCAAAGATGTTATAAGACTGGTAAGGGATGAGCTTATGCTAATAATAGCAAGTAAGATTGAAAGCATGAGTATAGATGAGGGAAGATTACCAGAGCAGATAGCAAAGTATGTTAATGCATTCAGAGCAATGGTTTATGAGAGTAAGGAGTTTAGTGCATTTAGGATAGATAAAGGTAGGTATCCACCATGCATAGTTAATATATTGAACACTTTAGAGCAAGGAGGTAACCCTTCACATACTGCAAGGGTATTGCTAGCAACATACATGCTTGCTATAGGTAATAGCGTTGATGAGGTCTGTGAACTATTTAAGAATGCACCAGATTACAATGCTAATATAACAAGGTACCAAGTAGAGCATCTAGCAGGGCTAAGGGGTAACATGGTAAGATATGCATGCCCATCATGCGAGAAGGTTATGCTCCAAGGCTTATGCTACAAGAGTAAAGAGTGCGAGGGTATAAAGAACCCAGTACAGTTTACAGTTAAAGGTAGATATGAGCAAAGGGATGGATGAGACTATAAACACTGTAAGGCAAGCATTCAGAGAGTTTTACTACAATAATTATAATCTTATAGAGGCTCCTAATGCTATAGAGGAGAGGGAGTTTGGTTACTCTAAGTTTGATGGTACAATGGTTAGGCATCTTGCATTTAAGAGTATAAATGAGCTTATAGCACTACTTATAAGAGAAGTACCAGCAGATGTCTACTGCTCATCAGCATACTACAGTTATCCAACTAGAACAATGCAGGAGAAGAGCATGAAGGGAGCAGACCTAATATTTGATATAGATATAAAAGAGTTGAAGCCTCAATGTGCAGAGAGGCATGATGTATACCTATGCTCTATATGCAAGAGTTCACTTAAAGGCAATAGTGTATGCTATAGGTGTAATTCCTCTAGCATAAAGCATATACCAATTCCTTGTAATGAGTGTATAAACTTGGGCAAGAGCGAGGTTAGGAAGTTACTCAACATACTTGAGGATGACTTTGCTATAGATAGTAGTAATAAAGATGAGGTTCGTGTATACTTCTCTGGTAACAATGGGTTCCATGTGCATATAAAACGTAGATATACAAACCTTAACTCTAACGCTAGAGCAGAGATAGTAAATTACTTATCTGCTAAAGGGTTAGTTTATGATATACTATTCAAGAGCAAGAGAGGTAAAGAGGTTAGAATAGTAAAGGAGGGTTCTTATAAAGATAAAGATAATAAGAATACTAATCATGCTAGCAATATTAAGCTCTTGCTTAATCCAGATGGGCATGGATGGGTGGGTAGAGTATCAAGATACATACTTAATAACAGAAGGGGTAAGAGCAGATATATTAACAACAATAATTACTATGCAGATGCTAATGCTATAGAGGATGCCTTGCTTAAGCTTAGTGTAAGAATAGATCCAAACGTTACTATTGATATGCATAGAATATTTAGACTTGCTGGAACTCTTAACAGCAAGAGTAGTCTAGCCAAGGTAATATGCAATGATCTAAACTCATTTAATCCATTCAACGATGCATGCTTTATAGGTGATAGAGAGGTTAATGCATATATAATAAAAGCCCCAAGGTTCACCCTTAAGGGTAATACTTTTGGTCCGTTCATGGAAGAGCATGCAAAGATACCTTTATACGCATTCTGCTACCTTGCATGTAAAGGGCTTGCTAGTATAGTTACTAATGAATAAATTATACAGTAATAAACTTTTAAATCAATGGATGATAATAGCAATGGGTCATGGTTAAGTAAGAGATTAAGGGATTTAAGTAGTATACAGGGTTACATAAAACCAGATAGGCTTAAAGACAAGGCAACAGTAATAAGGATGGATACCAATGAGAACCTAGTCTTAGAGGAAGGGTTTGTTAAAGATGTTATACATGAGGCCTTATCTTGTATAGATCCTAGATTGTATCCTGAGCAGTACGATGAGGTTAAGGAAGGAATAGCAAGGTACCTTAATCTAAGCAGGGATAACATAGCACTTGGTAATGGCTCAGATCAGTTGATAGACTTAGCCTTGCTAGCATTTGGTAGCAATAGGAGTAGCGTAACCTTGAAGCCAACATTCTCATTCTACAAGGATAGATGTAAAGTACATGGAATAAGACTGAAGGAGATAACGCTTGATAAAGATCTCTTATTTAATATGAATGATATATTGGATAGTGATGCAGATATATGTTATATATGCTCACCAAACAATCCTACTGGGAATCAGTTCTCTAAGGATATAATGCTTGATCTTATGGATAGGTTCAATGGTCTAATCATGATAGATGAGGCATATGTAGAATTTGCTAACTACTCTTTATGTCATGAGGCAGTTAAGAGGGAGAATGTTATAGTGTTTAGAACGTTCTCAAAGGCATTCGCTCTTGCTGGTGCAAGGATAGGATACATTGTATCATGCAAGGATATAATAGATGTGTTTAATAGGGTAATACAGTACCCTTATGCTGTAAGTAGTATAACCTTAATGGCTGCACTATTTATGCTTAAGCATATAGATCGTATAAAGCAGACTGTAGAGTATATCAAGAGGGAGAGGGAGAGATTATACAATGAATTGAACTCTATACATGGTGTAAAAGCATTCAGATCAGATGCAAACTTCTTACTATTCACATCACCATGTAATGATCTATATGATAAGTTAAGGGCTAGAGGTATATTGGTAAGGAATATAGGGGATGTAGCATGCTATAGATCCTGCTTAAGGGTTAGCCTAAGCATGTATCATATTAACAACATATTCATCGATACAGTAAAGGATATAATCAAGGATTGCTGAGCATTTAATGTAATTATGATGATAGATGGCAAGAGGAGTGCTCTAATACTTGATTGTGATGGCACATTAGTAAGGATAAACAGATCATACAATGCATGTATAATTGAGACTGTACATAGAATGTTAAGTGATATGCTTAACTCTAATATATGGAAGGGTTATGTGAATGAGGATCTCATACTAGCATTTAGGATGAGTGGGGGTTTCAATAATGATGTTGATACATGCTATGCCCTTATACTCTCTGCAGTAGCATCTTGCTATGATAAGAACACATCATCAGATGCTGTAGAGAGGGCAAGGAGGTTTGCTTATGAGTTAGCAGATAATGCAGATGCTAGAGGGATAGCATCAGTTGAGGAGTACCTTGAGCACAAAAACCTAGGGGATGTAGTAAGGATGGTGAAGGATTATACAGGCTACCCTGGACTTGTAGGCTCTAGCAGGTTAGCAACCTTGTTCGATGAGCTCTTCTATGGGAAGGAGTTATTTGTAAATATGCATGGTATAAAACCTAGGTTCATAGACGATGATTATAAAGGATTTATAAATTACGATGAGGTTATAATAAGCAAGAACTCACTTGAGGAGTTGAAGAGGATATTTGATAATAATATAGCCATAGTCTCTGGTAGGAGTAGATTGGCTACAGAGTATACACTTAAGGAACTACTTGAGTACTTTAACATACAAGCCTCTGTATTCATAGAGGATGAGGATAAGTATGTTAAGAGGAATAAGATTGATATGGTTGTTACAAAGCCTAATCCATATGCACTATTAAAGTCCTTAAGCATGTTGAATGTAAAGGAGGCTATAGTTGTTGGTGACTCCATAGAGGATCTTGTAATGGCTAACAGCATAGATGGTTATAATGGATATAAGACCATCTTTATAGGAGTCTATGGTACAAGCATAGATAGCAATAAGCAGAGGAGTGCGTTCATAAGTAAGGGCGCTTATGCTGTTATTGAGAACATTAATCTCTTACCATCCTTCCTTCTAAACTCAACTTTATGATCCTGCTTTATTATTATATTATCTTTCTTTATTATATTATATTATATTGTTATAAAACCTGATTTTATAACTGTTGCAACTATATTTGCTATTAGAAGACTAAAACCAAAGGCATTCACACCTATCCTTATAACCTTAAACTTATCATCAGATACTTTATTCTCTACCAAAGAGCTTATGTACTTCTCTCCATCCAATGGTAGCATAGGAAGCATATTAAATATGCCTATGAAGAATGAGAGCATCCATAACCAGAGTAGAAACATGAATACCTCTTGAGGCCATGGTATCCAAAAGTTTACCTTAGGGGGCATGTATGGGAACATATCTCTAACTATTCCTATTAAACCTCTATTAGGATCATCCTCTGCTCTACCTATAGTAACTTGAAGGTTAATTAACTCACCATCCCTTAGAACTTTAACATTAACCTGCTCGCCTGGGGTAAGCTTAACCTTTGCTAGATCTTGGGGAGTTCTTACCTGTGTATCATTTATACCAACTATTATATCCCCTGCCTTTATACCTGCCTTCTCTGCACCACTACCCTCTATTACACTAACTATAGGCACACCTATTGGATCGTTGTAGAATAAGCCCCTTAGTGTAGGTGATAGTGCCTCCAGTACATTACCAAATGAGGGGTTAAACAAGAGCAAGCCTACTATGATGAAGGAGAAGAGCATGTTAGATGTAGACCCTGCTGCAATAACCCTAATCTTGGATATCCTCCTTGCTCTATTGAACTCCTCCTCATCAGGCTCAACGAACCCTGCTATGAGTGCAATTATTATAGCAAAGCCTCCTGACTTTACCTTTATCTTCTCAAGTCTAGCAACTATACCATGGGCAACCTCATGTATAACAAGCACTATTGGTGCTGCAAGGAGGAAGTATACTAGGTTAGGCACACTCCTTATTGTAACACCTGGTATGAGTAGTGTAACCTCTGAGAACTGCTCATTTGCATGAAAGTAGTTGATTAAATTGTTAACTAAAAACCATACCGCAAATACCATCATTGCTGCACCAGCTACAACGCTTACATTTGAGAATATACTTACTGCACTCCTATTGATGGATACTATCTTATCCAATGTAGATGATACCCCATGGTTCTTGTATGTAAGCATGAATGGCTTTATCTCAAAACCCCTCTTCTCCAACCTTAATGCTTTTGCTGTACCTATTATTGCTACCCATGCTATCAGTAATGCTATTATACTTATATTATCGCCTAATGCCATACTATTATACCATAATAATTTTTAAGATGTATGATTTAATGGTTGCTATGAAAGGTGTAATACTTATCTCTACATACCCAGATGAGGAGAGTGCTGTTAACGCTGCTAAAGGTTCTGTAGATAATATGCTTGCTGCATGTGTAAACATAGTAAAGGTAAGATCCATATACAGGTGGCAAGGCAAGGTGGAGGATACTTACGAGTATCTGGCATTGTTCAAGACCACAGATGATGCATTAGACAGACTTAAGGAGTTCATAATTAAAACACACAAATATACAGTGCCAGAGGTAGTTACTGTAGATATGGATAACGTTAGCAAGAGTTACATGGAATGGATGGTAAGTAGCATAACTCACTAGCAAGATTGTAAGATTATTTTTAATATTTTAATGGTTTATTTACTTTATCATATTTTTATTACTGTAATAACAAGTGAAACTTTTTATTTAAACCTTGGTGATAACAATATACTTTATTAATTTAAACGCTTTAATAATAACCATGGCAGAACCGTTCATAGGCACAATGTATGCTATGGCTGCAGTATTTGCAGCCTCTGTTGCTATATGGTTCTCAGTAAGAGGGTATAGAGTATCAAGGCAGAGGATGATGGAAGAGTATAGGGAGCAGGAGAAGGAAGCAGAAGGCATTACATAATATAATAACAACAAGTTATTTATTTAATTTTTATTAATAATCAATTATACTCATACCAAAAAGATGATAGCAGATATGCTTAATCCCTCTTAAACCCAAATATCTTCTCTAGCGTTGGATTATCATACCTCTTATGCTGTACATAACACTTCTCATAGTATGAGCATGAGATACACTCTTCTGATGGCTCAAGTATAGGAACCCTTCCTTCCTTAAGTAATGTATGTAGCACAGTAGCCCTTCTCTTAGTCTCATCGAATAACCTCTTATCCCTCCTAAGAGAGAATTGAATATTGTTACCATCCTTTGTTATGTATACCAATGCACCTTCCTCTTTATTGAATATCCATAGATTAGCATTCAAAGCCATTAGATCCTTAGGATATGGAGTATTAGGGAGATCATCTACTATGTTAAAGTGTATTATTGCATCATCTACAACCATATCAGCCTTTGTAATAATCTTAAACCCTAAACCTTCTTCTCCATACTCCCTTATCCCACTCTTAGCGTTGTATTTCATGTTCTCATTAAAGATCTTAAACCTTTCCTTTAAAGGAACCCTCTCCTCTTTTCTATTGTAGTATGAACGCCTTAAGCAAGTTGTAACCTCTTCAATATATATTGTATCATTATCATACTTCTTGATGTTAACTAACTCATCTACTGCCTTTACTATACTATCCTTTAGAGTACTCTCTCCTAACATTGTACTATAAGTATCAGATTTAAGATAAATAGATTTTCTTGATGTTTTTATACTGCAGGGTTCATTTAATACCATGATAAGGAAGAGAATGCTGTATATTGCTATAATGTTCTTTGCTGCTGGTTCATGGGGTATAGCAGTTGGTGCATTTACCCATGCTCTTTTCATACTTTACCTTGCTATTATAAACATAGTTTTAGGCATATTCTTTATGATATACTATAGGAAGAGTAAAAAGGGTAAGGTTAATTAGTTAATTATTAATTTATATATGATCTTCCATGAGTGCTACTGAGTGCCTTAGGAGAGATCATAAACTTATAGTTAATAGGCTACGTAATATAGCATATGAATACTCTAAATACATATATGCAAGTAATAATATACCTGTAAATGAGGTTAAACATATACTCATAGTTATTGAGAGTTTTATAAGCATGTATCACCATTATAAGGAAGAATGCTCATACTTTCCTAGAGTAAATGGTACAGAGCTTGAGAAGGAGGCAGATGCCCTTAAGATAGAGCATGAGCTTGGAAGAAGGATAGCAAGGATGCTTAACTCTAACCTTGAGAACTGGTTAAGTACAAGAGGAAGCAGTGAACCTATAGCAAGGATGTTAAAGGCTTATGCTGATTACCTTACTGTACATATGGAGAGAGAGGAGAGGTTCTTTGATGCTTATGATACAAAGGTACCTGAGAGTGAGCAGAGTAAGGTTAGGGAAGAGTTCAATAATATTAGAGTTGAGAGGATGCCTGAGCATGTAATGGATAGCATGGTAGAGATGCTTAATATGTTAGAGAATAATCTAACAAAATATCTACAGAATAAATGATTATTTAGAGGATTTACTGTAAAATATGTGATGAATGTAGATATAGCAGTAATAGGGTCTGGTGTATCTGGGTTATCTGTAGCAGCACATGCAGTAGATAAAGGCATGAAGGTATGCATAATAGAGGCAAACCCACTTGCACTTGAGTACAATGCAACAAGCAGATCTGCTGGAATAGCAACTGTACAGATGGAAGATACATTGGATATAAGGTTGGCTAAGAGGGGTATAGAGATAATAGAGGTATGGAGCAGGAGGTATGGATTAAGTAGCATAAAGAGAACAGGTTTACTTACAATAGATGGGGTAGATGAGTTAAGGGAGTACAGTAGTATATTAAATGAGTGTAACGTAAGGAATACAATATATACAAGCAAGGAGGTTACTGAGTGGGGTTGGCTTAACACCAACATAAATGAGGCTATAGAGGAGGCTTACCTTTATACATACATGGATATATCCATGAACCCTCCAGAGTTCTTCTCATCATTTGCTAAGGAGTTGATGAATAGAGGGGTTATAGTATTGAATGGCTATGGCAAGGTTAAGATTAATGATGATAAGGAGGCAAGTGTATTAGTTAAGAACATTAGTAGTAGTGATATAACTCATGTTAAGAGCAATGCTGTAGTGCTATGTGCTGGTGCATGGCTAAGTAAAGATACTCTAACAGACCATCATGATGAGCATGGTAACAGTATATTGGATGCTATAAGGAGAAATATTCAAACATACATAGTACCCCTAGTATTCATTAGATATGGAGAGGATAGAGCAAAGATTCATGAGAGTATAATTCCATTTGATGATGAGATAACTGGAACATACTGGATAACTAGAGGCAAGGATATGCTTGTTGGAGGAGACTATACTGCATGGAGGGTAGATGATGTAGGAGTTTATGATTCTAAATATTCTACTACTAGCCTTACTATAGATAGAGGTTATGTAGAGCATGTTATAGATGCATTAAGCAGAAGGGTTAGAGATATTAGGTTAGAGTACAGCAAGATACATTATGGACCAATAAATATTACAAGTGATAGCAGACCAATAGTTGGGGCAATACCATACTTCAAGAACCTATACATATTAGATGGGTTAAGGGGTTATGGTCTTGCAAGGGCACCGGCACTTGCTGAGATGCTTGTAAATAGCATTGATAATAATAATAAATATATAATATCAGAGATAAGCGTTAGTAGATTTTTAGATAACTAATAAATCATTATAATTATATGGCGGGCTCGGTGGGCTTCGATCCCACGACCTACAGCTTAGGAGGCTGCCGCGCTATCCATGCTGCGCCACGAGCCCATATTATAAACAATTGTAATTGTAATTTTAGGATTTTGTATATGTTTATGCACTATTTAAATCAGTAATACCCCATCTCTCATAATAGATTATGCTGCTTAACGGTATCCTTGGTAACCATCCTACCCTCTCTAGATCTGGCTTACTCTCAAAGTGTGTAACATATCCAAGGCATAGATATGCTATAGGTATTATGCTATCTGGTATACCTAGTATCTTCTTTAGCCCATTGTTATCTAGTATGCTAACCCAACCTACTCCTATACCCTCTGCCCTTGCTGCTAACCAAAGGTTCTGTATTGCACAGCATACAATGTATATACCTGTCTCTGGTATGCTACTCCTACCTATAACAAATGGACCAAACCTTGAGTGATCATATGTTACACATATATTTACATTGGATTCCATTATACCCTCTAACTTAAGGGATAGGTACTTGCTCCTCCTAGGCTCTTCTAACATCTCTGCTGAACGCATCAGCTCTTGCTCAAATAATGCCTTTACCTTAAGTCTTGTATCTTTATCCCTAATTATTATGAAGTTCCATGGTTGGGAGAAGCCCACAGATGGTGCATGGTGTGCTGCATCTAGGATCCTTAAGAGTACATCCTCTGGTATCTCCTTATCTATGAAGTGTGATCTAACATCCCTTCTAGTATATATTGCTTTGTATACACCTTGCTTCTCTTCCTCTGTGAAATCAGAGTTATTGTTATTATATCTTATACTTGTATCATTCTTGTAGTTCTTGCTCTCGCTCATAATAACCATGATTAACTTTACACATCTATAAGATAAATATTAGCACTCATTAAGCTCTTGTATGTATTAATATTAATTAAAATAATCATTCATTATTTTTATAGATTTATTTGTAACAAGGATATATAATGATATATATCTATTATAACCTACCCTAGTAATGAATTAAATTCTAAGTAGTTTGCTCCTTCCTTCTATAGTCTGCTGTTTCAACTCTGACTCTATTATAGGTAGATAGCCTAGTATGCAAAAGTTAACAAAGTCACTAAAAGACTTTATCCTATACTCAGACTTTAATATATCCTTATTTGCATTGTAGAACTTCAATACTCTCATGAGTGTATACTTCTGTAATGGTACCAATCTACTCCTCTTACCTTGCTCTTCAGTATTAGAGTCATCTGATTCTTGCAACTCAAGAGTCAAGCCTTCCCTTCTCTCAAAATATGTATCATTACCATACTCCTCTTCTTTTGGGTTCTCTAGGTCCTTTATGGATTGCATATGTGATACATCTACTATCTCCTCCAATGATGATATGAATATCTTTGCATGCTCTTTACCCTTCCCTCCTGACGCATTGCTTATAGCCTCTATAACCTTCTTTGCGTCTCTATCACTTACTATAAGCTCTATCTTAGTAAGGAACTCTCCTACTCCTCCACCCCTTCCAACAGCACCGTTCCTGCTAGTTATGCTCATGCTAGAGATGTTATGAGTACTTATGCCATAGATCTCAAACTTCTCTAACTCTAACCTTAGATCAGGTAATACCTCTGTCTTAACTATAGCCTCTATCTTCTTCATGTTACTAACTTTATGATAAGATAATTATAAATGTTATCCATAATGATTATCATATGATAATAAAAATGGTTATTGTGTTAGTTTATGATGTGAATAGAAACTTTTCCTTATCAATTGTTGTAGGAACATGTAAAATATTACTGCTAAGAGCATGGTTATGTAAGTTATTATAAATGTAGGAGGCTTTGATAAGGGTTGTGGTGCGCCTAACGCATATGCATTGTAAGATAATATGGTAGGTAGCAATGCTAAGACTCCTGCTATCAATGCGTATCTAACCATCTTACCCATACCATTATATACGGACTAGTTATATAAAAAGATATTCAAATGATTATCAATAAAATATAAGTAGGTGGCATAATTAACAATACTGATATACAATAGCTTATCATTCTATTATTTTTTTTAAAAAACTTTAAAAATACTTCATATCAACCAATATCTATGCCTATAGATACTGGAGATACATCGTGGATGATAGTATCAACAGCAATGGTCTTCCTTATGATAGGAGGAGTAGGCTTTCTAGAGGCTGGACTGATAAGGGCAAAGAATGCATTAGGCATATTAATGAAGGTATACCAGACAGCACTGATAGGGTTAATAGCATGGTTCATAATAGGCTTCAGTTTAGCATTTGCACCATCAGAGCATGGTTGGGTAGGACCGTTTGATTGGGCATTCATGAGAGGAGTAGGATTAGAGCCATTACCTTACGCACCAACTATACCAGGCTATCTATTCTTCCTATTCCAAGGCATGTTTGCATCAATAACAGTAGCACTGATAAGTGGAGGTATAGCAGAGAGGATGCGCTTTGGTCCATGGCTTGTCTTCATCTTCATATGGATGATATTCGTGTATGCACCTGTTGCACATTGGATATGGGGAGGAGGATGGCTTGCACAGATGGGTGCTAGGGACTGGGCTGGAGGTATAGTTATACACGTTGCTGCAGGTTTCGCATCATTGGCAAGTGCACTAGTATTGGGAAGAAGGTTAGGCTTTGGTAGGGCAGAGACTATGGTACAGCATAACGTTCCATATCAATTCTTAGCAGCGTTCATACTATGGTTTGGTTGGAATGGGTTCAATGGTGGTAGTGCATTAGCATCTAATGAGGCAGCAGTAGCAGCAATAGTATCAACCAATCTTGCAGCTGCAGCAGGGGGTATAACAACCTTCCTTGCTGGTTGGGCTAGGAGCAAGAAGCCTAGCACTAGTCTTGCAGCAAATGGATGTATAGCAGGGTTAGCAGCAGTTACACCAGCAGCAGGGTTCATAGAGGCATGGGCAGGAGTTGTTATAGGTGCTGTAGCAGGTGTAGTATTCTATGGCTTTGTATTATTATTCAAAGAGCACTGGAGAGTTGATGATGCATGTGATGTGATAGCAATACATGGAATGACAGGTGTATGGGGTAGCATGTGTGTAGCATTATTCGCCTCACCATCTATAACTGGTGGTGCATTAACAGGTGTAGTATATGGATCAACTGAGTTAGTAGGAGTCCAAGCCTTAGCAATAGTTGTAACTGCAGCATATGTATTCACTTTAACGTATGTAATAATGCAGATAATGAATAAGGTAACACCAATACGACTTAAGCCAGATGAAGAGGAGAAAGGAGAAGATATAGTACTGCATGGAGAGAAGGCTTATATAACTGTTTAAGTGCTTTAAAGTGCTTTAAATCCTCCTATCATTATTTTAATAATTTTATTCTATTCTATTGAGTTAATAAAAGATTTACCTTACCCTTTCTCCACTAACTATGTATCTAACCATCTCACCTATGTAAACTGCATGATCAGCAATCCTCTCAAGGTACCTAATGACTAATAGATTTGCTAATATACACCTAATATCTACATCCTTACTACTCTTAATCATAGCATTTAGGCTCTCTTTGTATAATGAATCTACATAATCATCCATCTCTATAAGCCTCTTTGCAAGGTTAATATCCTTGTTATTGAATGCATTTATGCTATTTGCAAGCATATCATTAACTATCTTAGCCATTGTTGCTATAGTGCTCTTATCACATACATCAAGGTTACCGAACTGTGCTCTAACTTGGGCTATATCATAAGCATACCTAGCAAATCTAACGAAATCGTATGCTATCTCAATACAAGAGCTTATATATCTAAGGTCACTTGCCAATGGTTGGTATCTTATCATCAACTCTATAGCAAGATCATTAACCTCATCCTTTAGCATAGTTAACTCCTGAGCCTTTGAGTATACGTAATTTGCAACATCCTTATCCTTAAGGTAAGAGTCTATAGCAACATTAACACACTCTTGTGCAATCTTTGACATATCATGCATTAGGTTTGCAAGGTTGCTTATACCAACATCAAGTAACCTCCTTAACACCATATTACTCACTGTAATGTTAATAGTATCTTATCCAAACCTACCGCTTATATAATCTTCTGCTATCTTGCTCTTCGGGTTCTCAAACACATCCCTAGTAGGACCGAACTCTATAAGCCTACCAGTTAGATTATCATCAACCATCATAACACCAACGTAATCTGAGATCCTTGCTGCTTGCTGTATGTTATGTGTTATTATTACTATGGTTAACTTGTCCTTCAGGCGTGTTATCAGTTGCTCTATCTTTGCTGATGCTATGGGATCTAGAGATGCTGTAGGCTCATCCATTAATAGTACCTCTGGCTTAACTGCCAATGCTCTAGCAATACATAACCTCTGCTGCTGCCCTCCAGATAGGCTGTATGCATTATCCCTAAGCCTATCCTTAACCTCTTCCCATAGTGCTGCTTCCCTTAATGCCCATTCAACCTGCTCACTTATGTTACCCTTGAAACCATTTATCTTAAGACCAAAGGCAACATTCTCATATATGCTCATAGGGAATGGGTTTGGCTTCTGGAATACCATGCCTACAAGCCTCCTAACCTCCACAACGTTATCTGTAGAGTATATATCTACACCGTTTAATAGTACTTGCCCTTCAACCTTAGCATTAAGCAGATCGTTCATCCTGTTGAAGCACCTTATAAGGGTACTCTTACCACAGCCAGAGGGTCCTATTATTGCAGTTACAGAGTTCCTTGGTATCTTTATATTTACATCCTTTATAGCATACTTGCTACCATAGCGTACACTTAAATCCTTGCTCTCTAGGATCACCTTTGAGTCCATGCTTATATCTATGCTACTGCTGTTGTTATAATCATAATCATCTTTTTTTATTGTATCGGTATCTGTTTTATCAGTGCCCCATAGTCTAAGCCTTATCACATGCTTAATCCAATGCTTAATTTAAAATAGTTTTCCTATATTGATTATATAGATCTATTTTCCTTAATATAATTACTATGGTTATACCTGATCTATATGAGATTTCTTTATATTAATATGCTAAGATATGTAAGATAATGAATAAAGCAGCATTGATAGGAATAATAGCAGCAGTTGCAGTAGGCATTATAATAGGAGTCTTAGGGACTACAGGTGCTTTTAATACAGGGCAATCAGCAAATCCAAGTGTTACAAATACAGCAAATACAGCAGCAACACCACAGCCTGTGCAAGAGACTCTTAAGCTTAGTGGGGCAGTAGTTATAGATGGTTCTAGTACAGTATACCCTATAACAGAGGCTATAGCAGAGGAGTTCAGCAAGGTGTACAAGGATGTTAATGTTACCGTTGCAATATCTGGTACTGGTGGAGGCTTTAAGAGGTTCGTTGTAAATGAGACTGATATAAATGATGCATCAAGGCCAATAACAGATAAGGAGAAGGAGGCAGCAAGTGCTAACAATGTAAGATGGCTTGGTATACCTGTTGCACTAGAGGGTTTAACTATAGTAGTGAATAAGAGTAACAATCTCTTACCTAATGACTGTATAAGTATAGAGCAGTTAAGGGAGATCTGGAAGCCTGATAGCAGTATAAAGTATTGGAGTGATATAAACCCATCATATCCAAGGCAAGAGATCATACTATATGGTGCAGGTCCTGACTCTGGTACATTCGATTACTTTACCGAGCATGTTGTTGGTAAGGCTAGGGCAGTAAGAACAGATTACATACCTAGCGAGGATGATAACGTGCTAGTCCAAGGTGTATCAAATGATAGATATGCTTTAGGCTTCATACCTCTAGCATACTCAGAGCATGCTCTGGATAGGATAAAGATACTTAAGGTATCTAATACCAATGGAGGTGAGTGTGTTTACCCTAACAATGATACAGTAACGCAGGGCAAGTACCCATTATCAAGACCACTCTTCATATATGTAAACTATGATAAGTTGCAGAGTAAACCAGAGCTTAAGAGGTTTGTAGAGTTCTACTTAGAGAATGCAAAGAGTGCTGTTAAAAAGGTAGGGTATGTACCATTACCAGATAAGTACTATGAGGAGGCTCTTAAAGTAATAAAGGAGGGTAGATACAGTGTTAATGATGATACTACACTGACTAATCTGTATAAGAATATAAAGTAATGTAATGTAGGGTGTAGTAGATATGAGTGGTAAGAGCAATAACAAAAATAATTTTTTATCTACTAATCAAAGCGGTAATGCAATTGATAAGATTGTAAAGTTTATGCTATTGGGTGCAGCAATGTTTACTGTTGTTGCAATAGCAATTATTGTATACTCATTGGCATCAGAGTCAGTACACTTCTTTCAACATGTATCCCCTCTAGAGTTCCTCTTTGGTACTAGATGGGCTGCATTCTTTGAAGATAAGTCGTTTGGTGTATTACCATTGTTAGCAGGGACTATGCTTACTACCCTCATAGCATTAGGCTTTGCTATACCTGTAGGCATAGGCTCAGCATTGTTCTTGAGCGAGTATGCTTCCACATCATTAAGGAGGGTAGTAAAGCCTATACTTGAGATACTTGCTGGCATACCTACTGTAGTATATGGTTACTTTGCACTATACTTCATAACACCAAACCTACAGACATTCATACCCGATCTCTTTACTTACAATGCTCTTGCTGCTGGTCTAGCAATGGGAGTTATGATAACACCAACTATAGCATCCCTTACAGAGGATGCATTCTACTCTGTACCCCAATACCTAAAGGCAGCTGGTTATGCCCTAGGAGCAAGGAAGAGCCAAGTAATAATTAGGATAGTCATACCATACACTCTATCTGCGGTATCTGCTGTAATAATACTTGCTATGGGTAGAGCCATAGGTGAGACTATGATTGTAGCTATAGCAGCAGGGCTTAGACCTGCTCTAACGCTTAATCCAATTGAGAGTATCATGACTATGACTGCAGCAATAGCACAGGCAGCAACGGGTGATGCACCTAGAGGGACTGTAGAGTATACATCGCTCTTTGCTATAGGTATATACCTATTTGCTATAGTTGCTATACTTAATACTATATCAAGTTACTTGAAGAAGAGGTGGGAGATAAAATATGAGTAGTGTTAAAGCAGAGGTAAAGAGGGAGGATAAGAGGATACTAACTAGTATTAAAGAGGCAGGCTTCCAAGCATACATACTTGTAGCAGTATGCATATGCATAATGGTATTAACAATGCTACTGGTTAATGTTACATTAACTGGTATAGCAAGAGTGAGCACAACACTCTTCCTAAACTATCCATCAAGCAATGTTGATGAGGCTGGTATGAGACCTGCTATACTAGGCTCTATATACACAGTAGGTTTAGCAATAGCTATAGCATTACCATTGGGCATAGCAACTGGGCTTTATCTTAATGAGTATGCTGCAAGTAGCATTGTGAATAGAGTGATACAGATAACCCTTGTTAACCTTGCAGGGGTACCATCTGTAATATTTGGTCTAGTTGCATTAAGCTTCTTATCATACACACTTGCACTTGGTAGATCAGTTATAGTAGGTTCCATAGCACTAGCATTCCTTGTCCTTCCACTCATAATAGTTGCAACTATGGAGAGTGCTAGATTGGTGCCTTTATCCCATAGGTTAGCAGCATATGCATTAGGGGCTAGGAAGTACCAGGTTGTATTAAAGGTTGTACTGCCTAGGATAATTCCTACAGCATTAACCAGTTCAATACTAGCAGTATCTAGAGCAATAGGGGAGGCTGCACCTATACTAGTTATAAGCGGGCTAATATTTGTAAGGAGAGATCCTTTATCACTGTTAGATGAGTTTACTGTTATGCCATTGCAGATATACAACTGGGTCTCAAGACCACAGTTAGAGTTTAGGGAGTTATCTGCTGCTGGTATAATTGTATTGTTAGCAATACTATTTGCTTTAAATATTGTAGCAGTATACCTAAGGAATAGATTACAACAGAGGGTTATAGAATAGTCTAATGGGTAAAGATGTAAATACCCTTTTAACGTAATTAATAATGCGGTAGTAGGTAGGGTCGGGGTGCTAGCCGTGCCCCATACCTGAAACCGGCTATATGCAGGGACCAGTAACCGTTGGGTAAATCCATGGTACATTGATACCTGCTTACCATGCTGGTATGAACCTACGCCACCATGGGTGGTTACAGATGGGCTCCCTATCTGAAGGGATAGGGGCACCATCGTACCGCTGAACCGGGTGAGGTCCGGGAGGGAGCAACCCTAAGGCGGGGTAACCACGCTGTGGTGTCTACGTGGGGGATCTGGCATGGTTTGAGATGGGGTCAATGTACCATGGTGGAACCAACGGGGCTACTACCGCACTCCTTAAGATATTTATATAAAATAAATTTTATAAATAATTATGAACGATGATTATAAAGGGTTAAGTATAAGCGATCATATAGCAAGGTTATCAGAGGAAGCAAGGAATATGCTGTTAGATATAAGGGACTTTGTACTATCATTGCCTAATGTAATAGAAGATATAAGACCCCATAGGCTTGTATACTCAAAGGGATTCAATACAAGGATCTTCATGGACATAGAACCAGTAAACAACATATTAGCACTTAACATCAAGACCGGGGCTAGAGTACCACCAACTAGGATACTCTTAAGATCAAGGAACCAACTCCAAGATATATATAGCATGGTTAAGCATGCATATGATAATATATAACAATTAATTAATTAATTTTTTAATATATTATATCAAATGAGTTAAACTCACCCTTGTACTCTTCATAAACAACATCAACGTCATCAACCCTAGCACCAGCAGGACCTATATGGCACCACTCTATGACTTGATGTACAGCATCCTCATCACCTTCAAGTACAGCTTCTACTCTTCCATCCTTAAGGTTCTTAACCCATCCGTTTACATTGTACTTCCTTGCTATATTACGCATATTCTGTCTAAAGTACACACCTTGAACCTTGCCCTTTATATATACATGGGTTCTTATCTTAACCAATTCATCCTATAATATTAATAAAATTATATATAAATTACTATTAACTGTAGATATACTGGCAAGAGAACTACTCAATAATTTATATAGAGATAATAATGAAATAATAATAAAAATATAATAAATTATTGAAGATATTTATTAATATTTATTTAGATGTCTAGGTCGCCGCCTTCTTCTATGAAGAGTTGCTCTATTGAGGTAGGTCTTCTTACAAGTACGATTCTGCCATCTGACTTCTTCATAAGTATTGGAGGCTTAGTCTGGCAGTGAAATGGCATATTAAATACTATAGAGTAGGCACCTACGTTATAGAATATAACGTACTTATTCGCCTTTGCATCATCAAGCTTAGATACCTTTGATAGTGGGAATACATCGTATGTATCGCATAACCTTCCTACTAGATGTATTCTACCGTTACTACTGTTGCTATGATCACAATCTATAGCACGTGGGAATATCTCCTGAGGATACTCTTGCTTGAGTAATGCAGCATCAAGCAGTATATGGTATCCAGAGTCTGCTATTATAAATCTATCATTAGTATACTCCTTGACGTTAACTATTCTACTTACAAGTATAGTAGACTCTGCTGTTAGATACCTCCCACTCTCAACTATCAGCATAAACTCATTATGGTTATCTACCATTCTATTCAACCTATCAACTATTGATGTTGCTATATCCTTTGGTGTTGGTACATAATCGCCATAAGATACTGGTGTACCTCCTCCTATATCTATTGTATTGAATGAGAACCTAGGATACATCTTCTTCATGTTTGTTATGAATGCATCAAGTCTATCAAGTGCATGAGTGAAGCAGGAGCAGTCTGTTATCTGTGAGCCTAGGTGGAAATGGAAGCCCTCAAACTCTATACTGTTAGATGCGTTGTTCATTATGTACTTGATAATGTTAGTTGCACTATCCCTTGCATTTGTATTGAATGGTACACCAAACTTACCATGCCTATAAGATGCTTTAACCTCTGCCTTAACTCCTACCTCAGGGTTTACCCTTATCATTGTCTTTGCTTTTACATTAAGCCTCTCTGCTGCACTTATAAGGTTCATCAATCCATTGTATGAACTAACAACTACCCTTCCTACACCAGCCTTGAGTACTTGCATATACTCATCCTCTTCCTCAGTAACACTAGTGTATACTACATCCTCTAACCTACCATTACATCTAGTGTAGAAGTACAACTCGCCTAAGGATGTTAGATCAAACATTATCTTATCCTTTATAAATGCCTTTATTACAGCAGGGTTAAAGTTAGCCTTTACAGAGTATGCTACCTGCATCTTACCCTTGAATGCTTTATATGCATCAAGAAGCTCTTTAACCTTGTTATGTAAGGTATTCTCATCTATTATGTATAATGGTGTCCCAAATCTGCGTATAACCTCATTTAATTCATCATCGTTCATGAATCTGTTTAGGTGTATCTTGTGCATCAACTGTAAGGTGTTTGTATGCTCACCCAATTCTTTGGTATTAATCTGTATAAACCTTTATTTAAAAACATTTCCTTCACTCTAATCTCATAGCTAAAATATTTTAGTATCTTCATTGTAATATCTTGTACAAGAGTATCTATACTAATAATATGTGTATGAATCAAGCCCTCTTGATCCTTGCTCTACCAGTCTTCCTTGGTGCAATGTTGCCAACCTTTCTACCTGGAGGAGCCAATCTACTAACCGATGTCTGCTTGCCTGGATGCTGATGTCTACCTCCTCCGTGTGGATGGAATGGCGCTGCCATTGCAACACCCCTAACCAAGGGCCACTTCCTACCCCTAGCCCTCATAGCATACCATTTTGCTCCTGCCTTTAAGAAAGGCTTCTCTATCCTTCCTCCACCAGCTATGCTACCTACCATTGCCCTACACTTTCCATCTAGTGTTATGAACTTGCCAGAAGGCATCCTTAACGTTACTCTATCTCCTGAGTGGGAGAATACTATGGCTGAGGAACCACCAGCCCTTACAAGTTTCCCTCCATCACCCATATTCCTCTCAACCAAGCATACAGTAGTACCATCTGGTATATCCTCTAGCTTCAATACACTCATAGGCTTAACCTCTTTTGCATTAAAGGTTACTACAGAATTAACATACATTCCTTGCAGTGCTGGTATGTAGCAGTACCTTCCATCATCAGTTCTTATCCTTGCTAAAGGAGCAGACCTACCTGGTTCATGTACTATATCCTCAACAACACCAGTATGCTGCTCATCTATCTTATATAATGGATAACCTACTGGGGCTATCTTGTCTATAGCATTTGCTCTAAACTGCTTACCCCCTTTACCTCTCCTTTGAACTAGTATCCTCTTACCCATTCTTCTACTGCTAGCATTTAACTCTACAGTATATTAATATTTATGCTTCCTCTCAGATTATACCATAAAGTATAAAGATATAAGGGAAGATTACTATAGTATTAGTATGAGTCAGAAGGTATTTACTTTAAAGGTGTTGGAGGCTTATACTAGGGATGTGGGAAGAGGAGTAGCAAGGATAGATTATGAGTCAATGGATAATCTAGGGGCATCAACTGGTGATGTGGTTGAGATAAAAGGTAAGAGAAGGACTGTAGCAAAATGCTTACCATTGTATCCTTCTGATGAGGGTAAGGGAATAATAAGGATAGATGGGCTGGTTAGGAATAACGCTGGTGTTGCTATAGGAGATACAGTTATAGTTAGAAAGATAAAGGCTGTGCCTGCAGAGAAGGTTATAGTTGCCCCATTGGAGGCTATACCACCAATAGATGAGCGTTACCTTGCCGATGCTTTAGAGAGTATGCCATTGGTCAAGGGAGATAATGTTATGGTACCATACTTTGGAGGTAGATTAACATTCCAAGTTGTTGCTGTACAGCCAGCAAATGCAGAGGCTGTTATAGTTACACAGAAGACAGTGTTCCATATAGCAGAGAAGGGAGAGACTATAAGGGGAGTACCAAAGGTTACCTATGAGGATATCGGTGGCTTAAAGGAAGAGATACAGAAGGTTAGAGAGATGATAGAGTTGCCTTTAAGGCATCCAGAGATATTTGAGAAGCTGGGTATAGAGGCACCTAAAGGTATACTGCTCTATGGTCCACCTGGAACAGGTAAGACCCTGCTAGCAAAGGCAGTAGCAAATGAGAGTAATGCACACTTCATAAGCATCTCTGGACCTGAGATAATGAGTAAGTTCTATGGTGAGAGTGAGGCTAGGCTTAGGGAGATATTTAAAGAGGCTAAGGAGAAGGCTCCTAGCATAATATTCATAGATGAGATAGACTCTATAGCACCAAAGAGGGAAGAGGTTACAGGGGAGGTAGAGAGGAGGGTAGTAAGCCAGTTACTCTCACTCATGGATGGTTTAGAGTCAAGAGGCAAGGTTATAGTCATAGCAGCAACCAATAGACCAAATGCTATAGACCCAGCATTAAGGAGACCTGGTAGATTTGATAGGGAGATTGAGATAAGGGTCCCAGATAAGAAGGCAAGGTTAGAGATACTACAGATACATACTAGGAATATGCCACTTGCACCTGATGTTAATCTAGAGAAGATAGCTAACATGACTCATGGTTTCGTTGGTGCAGATCTAGAGTATCTATGCAAGGAGGCAGCAATGAAGTGCTTAAGGAGAGTCTTACCAGAGTTGAACTTAGAGGAGGAGAAGATACCACCAGAGGTACTCAACAAACTTATAGTAACCATGGATGACTTCATGGAGGCACTTAAAGAGGTTACACCATCTGCAATGAGAGAGGTTTACATAGAGACTCCAGATGTTAGATGGAGTGATATAGGAGGGCTTGAGGATGTTAAGAGGCAGTTACAGGAAGCAGTAGAGTGGCCATTAAAGTATCCAGAGTTATACAAGAAGTTAGGGCATACAATGCCTAAAGGTATACTGCTCCATGGTCCATCAGGAACAGGGAAGACAATGCTTGCTAAGGCTGTAGCAACTGAGAGTGAGGCTAACTTCATAAGTGTTAGAGGTCCAGAGTTACTAAGCAAGTGGGTTGGAGAGAGCGAGAGGGGTGTAAGGGAGGTCTTTAGGAGGGCAAGACAGGCAGCACCATGTGTGATCTTCTTTGATGAGATAGATTCTATAGCACCTGTAAGAGGTATGGGAGGTGATAGCATGGTTACTGAGAGAGTAGTAAGCCAACTACTTACTGAGATGGATGGTATACAATCGCTCCAAGGTGTAGTTGTTTTAGCAGCTACAAACAGAATAGATATGGTAGACCCAGCACTCCTAAGACCAGGAAGGTTTGATAAGTTAATATATGTAGGCATGCCTGATAAGTATGCAAGGCAGAAGATACTTGAGATACATACAAAGAACAAGCCCTTGGCTGAGGATGTTAGATTGGATAAGATAGCAGAGATGTGCGAGGACTTCAGTGGTGCAGATGTTGCAGCAGTTGCAAATACAGCAGTATCTCTAGTTTTACATGAGTACTTATCAAAGTATCCAACCCCAGAGGAGGCAGCAAAGCATGTTGAAGAAGCAAAGATATACCATAGGCACTTTGAGGAGGCTGTGAAGAAGGTAAGGCAGCAGAAGGAAGGCAAGCCTGGTGAGAAGGTAACCGTACCATATTATAGGTAAAACCTATTGATAAGAAATAATAGATAATAAGAGGAGTAAGAATAAGCAAAATTAAATTATTTATTTATTTATCTGATTATTTATCAACCCTTGTAGAACTTTGTAATAGGGCAACCTATGCATTTACCACCATTCTCAATATAGTACTGGCACTCGCTACATAAATCTCCACAAGGGGTAACATCAAGCGCATGCTTATTATCATATCTAGTATTGCTTATAGGCTCAAGGATATCATTGATAAATCTAAAGTTTACATCAATTGCATTAGAATCACTATTAATATGCTTCATTACGCAGCAGTTTATAAGTTCCTTACTATTGCTAGCCATAAGCATGAATATCTTATCATCACTAGAAAGTATATTAACTATGCATGGGCAGTACTTGAATTTACTTGCAAACTCATATGGGTTATTAGTATGTACATCTACACATGCAAACTCTAGCCCTATATCAAATGGATTCACAGCATACCCTGCCTCCTTTATAATCTGTAACTCTCTTAGCCTCTTAAGCCTTAAAGATACTGCTGCCTGTGTTAAACCTAATATCTTAGCCAACTCAACCTGTGTTAGTGTAGGATTCTTATACAGCAGGCTAAGTATGTGAATATCCGTTCTATCAAGCCTTCTATCCATACTATATTTTATAAGGCAAGAGTATATAAATTTATAAATCATAACTTATATTTTATAAATATTAAGATAAGCAAAGTTTTAGTAACTTGCTCATATATCAATCATTATGGAGGCAAGTGGTTACAGGGGTAAGGCACTCACATTACTTAAAGATAAAGGGGTAAGGGTAGGCTCAAATGTTATAGTAAAGACTAAGGGGCAAGAGTATAAAGGGATAATAATGCCAAGATACGAACTTGCAGATGATACCCATATAGTTATAAAGTTAGGTAATGGTTATAACATTGGTATAAGCATAGAGAATATCCTTGATATTGTAAGGATAGATGGGTCAAGTGAGGAGAGGGATATGCTATATGAGGTAAGAGAGGTTAAGAGTAGTATTGTAAGAAGTGATAGAGCACGTATAGCCTTAATAAGTACTGGGGGAACGATAGCAAGTAAGATAGATTATAGGACAGGTGGTGTTAGAGCAGCACTTACAGCTGAGGAACTGCATAGCATGGTACCTGAGTTAAGTGATATATCAAGTATAGACTCTTACGTCTTATTCCAAGAGTATAGTGAGAATATAACATGTAAGCATTGGAGCATTATTGCTGATTATGTTAAAGATATGATAGCAGAGGGCTATGATGGTATAATAATTGCGCATGGTACAGATACCATGCATTATACATCAGCAGCACTGAGTTTTGCTCTACAGAACCTACCTATACCAGTTGTTCTAGTAGGCTCCCAGAGATCATCGGATAGACCATCATCTGATGCAGCAGCTAACCTTATAGGTGCTACATTATTTGCATCCCATGCTAATGTAGCAGGTGTATTCGTTGCTATGCATGCTAGTAGTAGTGATGATAAGATAGCTGTGCATATAGGCACTAGAGTAAGGAAGAACCATACAAGCAGTAGGGATGCATTTGAGTCTATAGATATAAACCCAATAGCACTAATTGATCTTAACTCTAGAAGCATAGATATGAATAATAATAGTAGTAGTATAGCATTACCTAGGGATAAGAAGAGAACCCCTTATGTTAAGAGCAGATTTGATGAGAGGGTAGCACTTATAAAGTTCCATCCTAACTTTGATCCTAGCATTATAGATCATCTTGTAGCCAAAGGGTATAGAGGCTTAATAATAGAGGGTACTGGGCTAGGGCATGTTAGCAAGTACTGTTTTGATTCCTTAAGGAATGCTATAGAGCATAACATGCTTGTATACATAACCTCTCAATGTATATGGGGTAGGCTAAGGATGACTGTATACGATACTGGTAGAGATCTATTAAGTATTGGGGTAATACCATTGAACATGTTATCAGAAGTAGCTTATGCAAAACTCTCATGGGCATTGGCTAACTTTAGTTTAGAGGAGGCTAAAGAGGTTATGTTAAAGGATATAGCAATGGAGTTCAAGTAGATTAATAAATAAATAATTAATCTTGTATTAGTGATTAATGCATGAGTATTAAACTTGACCCTTACTCTATAAAGCTTAAGGTAGGATTTGAGATACATCAACAGCTATCTAGCAAGAACAAGTTATTCTGTACATGTCCTAACCCAGGTAATGCTAGCAGTGATAGTTACGAGTACGAGTTCATGAGAAGGTTAAGACCTACGTTCAGTGAGTTGGGTGAATATGATAAGGCAGCATTATTTGAGTTCTCAAAGGGTAAGGTAATAAGGTATGTTGGGAGCAAGGATACATCATGCCTAGTTGAGATGGATGAGGAGCCTCCACATGATGTTAATAGAGAGGCTTTAGAGACAGCACTTATAATAGCATTGGCATTGAAGGCTAGCATAGTGGATGAGGTACATGTTATGCGTAAGATAGTCATAGATGGTTCAAATACAACAGGATTCCAGAGAACAATGCTTATTGCTACCAATGGTATACTGAAGGTTAAGGATAGGGAGGTTAAGGTTCAGAGTATATGCTTGGAAGAGGATGCTGCTAGACTTGTTAAGGATGAAAATGGTATTAGAACATATGCATTGGATAGGCTAGGGGTACCTTTGGTAGAGATAGCATTGGAGCCTGTAACAGCAAGTATAGATGAGCTTGCAGAGATAGCATTATCACTAGGTAGGTTACTAAGGGCAAGTAGAAGGGTTGCTAGAGGACTTGGCACTATAAGGCAGGATGTTAACATATCAATACTTGATAGCAAGAGTGTAGTTGAGGTTAAAGGGGTTCAAAGGATAGATCAGTTGAAGAAGGTTATAGAGTATGAGATGTATAGGCAGCATGCATTAAATATCATAGCAGAGATGCTTAAGGCAAAGAATATACAGTTTAATGCTATAGTTTATGATGTTAGTAGCATATTAAGCAATACTAGATCAAAGATAATAAGAAGAGCCTTAGAGCAAGAGCAAGGAATAGTTAAAGCAATAGTAGTTAAAGGCTTTGCTGGCATGCTTTCATATGAGCCATATGAGGGTATAAGGCTAGGCAAGGAGTTAGGGGAGATGGTTAGGTTCTATGGGCTAGGAGGCATATTCCATTCAGATGAGCTTCCAGCATATGGGATAACCTTTGAGGATATAAACTCCTTAAAATGTAGTTTAGGGCTTGATGACAATGATGCATTTATACTTATTGCAGGCTTGAGTGATCAGGTTAATAATGCTGTAGATGCAATAGTTGAGAGGTTAAAGTATGCATTCATAGGAGTACCAGCAGAGACAAGGGCTGCTACAGATGATGGTAGAACAATATACAGTAGACCTAGACCAGGTGCAGCAAGGATGTATCCAGAGACAGATGTGCCACCCATACCAATAAGCAAGGATATTCTTGATAGCCTAATAAGCAAAGTACCTAAGCCATGGGATGAGTATATAGATGATCTTAGTAAGAGATACAATATAAATAGGGTATTAGCAGAGAAGGTCTTTGACTCCGATTACTTTGAACTCTTTGAGGATTTGGCAAGTAATATCACTAATGTACAAGCATCGTTCATAGCCTCAGTATTAACAGAAGGCATAGTTAGTCTTGAGAGGCAAGGCTTAGATACAAGTAAGCTTAAGCATGAGCATATAAGGGATGCATTTGCTAGGCTTGCTAAGGGGGATATAGCAAAGGAGTCTATACTTAATATATTTAGCGTTATAATGGAGGGTAAGGCAGGTGATGTTGATCAAGCAATCAGTATTCTAGGGTTAAAGGCTATAAGCGATGAGGAGTTAATAGATATAATAGATGGAATATTAAGTGAGCATTCTAATCTAATAAAGGATAAAGGTATGGATGCTTTAAATGCATTGATGGGTATAGCTATGGGGAAGCTTAGAGGTAGGGTAGATGGTAAGAAGGTTAATTCAGTGCTTAAGAGGAGGCTAATGGAAACTATAGGGCATAGATAACTATTTATAACTTATTTTATACAAAAACATAATTATTAATTAAAGAGTGTATAAAAATATAGGCAAATACTAGATATAGGTATATGTATACCCGTTTGTAATGTCTAATACATACTAAGCCTTTTAGTTTCACCATCCAATGAGATTTATGAGCAACGATCTATGCCTATCTGGTAGGCATGATAATACAGAGATGGATAAGGATATGCTATGGAGTGCATTGATGGACACTCTATCACTCCTAGGCGAGGGCTCTAAAAGGGCTATAATATATTACCTTAATAAAAGAGGGGTAAACCATAATAATGTTAGTGCAAGTAGTTTAACTCAAGAACTCGCAAGATTATTTGGTGATGGTTCTAAGTTAATAGTATTTGAACTTAATAAGAGGATAAAGGCTAATAGCATGCTAACGAAGTGATCTTCAATCTTGCTTGAGAGATTAAAATAATAGTGAGGAAGATTAACGGAGACCAAAAAGAGTTTTATAACACCTTAGCGTGAAGATAATGTGTCCTCTAGCATAAAGATAAGAGTTAAGGTTGGAGTAGGGGAAGTAGAGATAGAATCACCAGTAGATTCCTTAGACAAGGTTATAGATAGCATACCATCACTGCTAGATAGAGTATCATCTGCATTAGCATCAATACCATCCATAAGCAATAATATAATGAGTTACCCTCAACAATCATCAGATGCTAATATACATGATACATACAATGAGAGCACTCTGCCAGATATAAGAATAGATAAGGGTGACTCATTAAGTGATATAATACTTAAGATGTTCAAGTCTCCATGGGGCAGGAGTGCAAGGAGGCTCTCAGATGTTAAGAGAGCGTTAGAGCATTATGGCTTATCTTATCCAAAGCAATCGGTAGCTGTTACACTGCTAAGGTTAGCACAGCATGGTAAGCTTAGAAGGTTTAAGGGGCAAGATAACGAGTTTGTTTATACAGCATCAACAGAGTTGCTTACAGAGGTTAGCAATGATAGTAATAGTAGTAGAGGAGAGGAGGTAATGGGTGCATTATAATGGAGGGTATAATAGATACAGATACTAATGCTACTAGACTTGAGGTTATAGCAACTCTTAAGGTAAAGGATACCAGTGTTGAGTTTAAAGGAACCCCAGAGGCTGTACTTGAGTCAATCCATAGATTCCTACTTAATATAGTGCCTAATCTAGATATAGCAAGTAGGATATCTCTAAACTACTCATTACCCCAGTTGATGAGCATGTTCGCAGAGTACATAAGGCTAACACCTGAAGGACCTAGGGTAATAAATGAGAGTGGTAAAAGGCTAAGTGATAAGGAGATCATTGCATTACAGTTGGTAGCATTTAGGATAATGCTAGAATTAAAGAAGGCAGAATCAGCAAGTGCATCAGTGCAAGAGATACAGATCTCAACGGGCTTGAAACCAAAGTCCGTAAGCTCTAGGCTAAGTGAACTTGTTAAAGCAGGATACGTTGAGAAGGAGAGTAGTGAGCAAGGTGCAAGGTACAGGATAACTACACAAGGAATACACTGGTTAAGTAATACCCTTGCAAGTAAGAGGTAATAATAAATTTTACCTTTAACAATAGACTAATATCAATGATACGCTAATAATATACTATGCTAGAAGTAATTGGCAAGGAAGCTATACTATACAGAAGAGAGGATTCTAGGACAAGGTGTACTGCATGTGCAAGATACTGCTCAATACCAGAGGGTAAGATAGGGTTATGTGGTATAAGAGGCAATGTTAATGGTAAGTTATACCTATTTGTTTATGGTAAGGTTATAGCTGGGCAGATAGATCCTATAGAGAAGAAGCCTGTTATCCATTACCACCCTGGGAGCAAGATATACTCAATAGCTACAACTGGGTGTAACTGGTTATGCCAATACTGCCAGAACTATGATATAAGCCAGAGGAGGAAGATAGAAGGCTTTGATATGACCCCTGAGCAGGTAGTAGAGCAGGCAGAGTACTATGGTTGTGAAGGAATCGCTTATACATACAACGAGCCTACAATCTTCATAGAGTTTGCTAGGGATTGTGGTTTAATAGCAAAGAGCAAAGGTATATTCAATATATTTGTATCAAATGGTTATGCTACACCAGAGGCTGTTTGTATGATGAAGGAGTTCCTTGATTGCATAACTGTAGACTTCAAGGGCAATGGGGAGAAGAACTTTGTTAGAAGGTATATAGGCATACCTGATCCTCAGCCAGTATTTGATACTTTGATAGAGATAAGGGATAAGACCAGTATACATATTGAGGTAACAGATCTTATAGTGCCAGAGGTAGGTGACGATCTTGATTCTGCTAAAAGGTTAGCAAGGTTCATATACGATGAACTTGGTCCAGATGTACCATTGCACTTCTTAAGGTTCCACCCTGACTACAAGATGCTGAATCTACCACAAACACCAATTGAGACACTTGAGAAGCACTATGCTACTGCTAAAGAGGTTGGGCTTAGGTATGTGTATATAGGTAATGTGCCTGGGCATAGGTATGAGAATACCTACTGTCCAGAGTGTAATAATGTAGTTATAGGTAGATTTGGTTACAATATAACTGCATGGAACCTAGATGAGCATAACAGATGTAGGTACTGCTCTTACCCTATACCAATAATAGGTAAGTTAAGTAAGAGTGTTCATGGTAGAAGGTTTCATTTCATAATGTAATATTATCTCTACAATGCATCTTCTAGAGCAGTGCTAGAGCCCTTACTGGTGATCCACTTGCACCCTTTAACTTTAAAGGCAGTGTTAGCAATGTGAAGCTATTAACCTTTATGCTATCAAGGTTGCATAGGTTCTCTACTATAGTAATATTGTTAGATAATAGTATGTGGTGTGCTGTGAACTTTGAGTCCTTTGCATTATCTATGTTTGCTGTATCTATACCTACCTGTATTATACCTGCATCAACTATATACTCAGCAGCATCCTTACTTAAACCAGGGTTTCTATCAAGGTAATACTCACTGTTATTATACTCATGCTCCCAACCAGTTGATATAACTATGCTCTTACCCCTTAGATCCAGGTTAGTATCCTTAAGATGCTTAAGATCATCCTTAGTAATATACTCATCTGCACCTTTGCTAACCCTTACCAGTATTGCATTACTTACAAGGTTACTTAAAGGCACATCATCTATGCTATAGCCTTTAGGGTTAAAGTGCTTAGGGGCATCCATATGTGTACCAGTATGGGTGCTCATGAACATCAACTCTAGATCATACCCATGTACATCTAACCTAGACCATGGTATGGTTAATGGTTTTATCCTCTTCTCAAATACTGGCATCTCTGTATTTATAACTCTAGTAAGGTCTACAATTCTAATCCTATTATTATCTGTAGCATCCATGTATTTAACACCACATTAATAGCAGATAATACTTACTTTGATTATCTTCTAAAGTTTATCTTGAACTCACGCTTATTACTCTGTATCTGTAGCAGTATCCTCTTAACCTCTTCATCAGTTAATGCTCTATTTATTCTGCCTTGGGAGCCCATTGCTATTATGTAATCCTCTACGCTGGCAACCAACTCTGGCTTAACCATCTTTAGATTGTTCAATCTCTGCCTAGCCTCTGGGGTTAATAATACTCTTAATGCTCTCTCACGCATAAGTCTTATCTCTTCTTCCCTTGCCCTATCATCATTGTTATTATAATACTGAGCCATATGAATACACATTACTAATTTATATTTAAACCTAATATTATGTTACCTTGCTATTTTACTATAACATACAGGCTATAAGAGATTAAGCGTATTTACTTAACTCTGGATTGATAGTAATTAACTCATCAAATACTTGCTTGGCGAATCTATCAACTAGGTTCATACCATTGCTTGTTAGCACTCTTCCCTTGCCATGTATCTTTGCTACATAACCAGCACTCTCAAGTTGGTGTAAAGCATTCCTTATTATTGCTCCTCCAGCATCTCTATGATGACATGGTTTAGAACCTCTCCTCTGCCTACCTCCATACTCAGACTCTAACTCTGATAACCCGATTGGGCCATGTAGGTATATCTTCCTTAGCAGTGAAGCACATCTAACATACCACCAGTCCTTGTCATGTGGTAACCTCATTGCATGAGTACCTGTTTTAACATACTTTGCCCATGCAGGAGGGGTTACTATATTCTCTTGCTTAAGGTACTCTGCTAACTTCTTTATTAGCATATCTGCAGGTACATCGTAAGCCTTTACCATGCATCTGAATGCTTCAACTCCATTATTTAATTATTTATCTTATAAACAATAAGGTATAAATAACATACTTGAGTAGTAGGGATGAAGTTGTATGCTCAGAGAGCTCTTAAGCCCAAGGCGTGAGAGTAAGGAGAAGATACTAAGTGAGCATCATGATAAACCAGCAAATTTTAATGTCTTTGTAGGTAAATTATCTGAGGTTCTTGTTAGGGCAATAGATAAGCCTCTAGGTTATGCTATAAACTGGGGTAGGCTATGGTCTCTATGGCCAGTGCATTTAGAGACTGCTTGCTGTAGTTTAGAGTTTGGTGCTGCATCAGGTCCAAGGTATGATGTTGAACGCTTTGGTATAATAGAGGCCTTTGGTTCATTAAGGCAGTGCGATCTCATGGTTATACAGGGTACAGTAACAAGGAAGATGGCACCTAGAGTAAGGATGATCTACGATCAGATGCCTGATCCAAAGTATGTTATTGCCATGGGTGCATGTGCCATAACTGGAGGGCTTTACTTTGATTCATACAACGTCCTTCCAGGTATAGATGGTGTGATACCCGTAGATGTTTATGTGCCTGGATGCCCACCTAGACCAGAGACCCTAATACAAGGCTGTATACTATTGCAAGAGAAGATAAAGAGGACAAGGTTCAGGTAGTAATTAATTAATTGAGTAGAGATATAATGAGTAAGAGTTCTGCTCCAGATTTGGGGGTTGAGAAGGCTCTAGCAGATAAGGTTACAGCAAGGTTTGGGGACAAAGTAAAACTATCATATGTAAAGCCTAATAGGATAAGGTTTGATGTTAGCAAGGATATAGTGTTAGAGTTTGCAAGGTTCTTAAGGGATGAGCTTGGTTTCGATCACCCTATCTCTGTAGCAGGGGTAGACTATCCAAAGAGGAATACTATAGAGGTTGTATACCATATAGGATCATGCAGTAATGAGTATAGATCAGTAGTCTTTGCATTTGCTGTCCATCTTCCTAGAGATAATCCTACTACACCTACTCTAACACCTATATATAGAGGGGTTGAGTACCATGAGAGGGAGACATTTGAGATGCTTGGTGTCATATTTGAAGGACATCCAAGGCTTGAGAGGCTACTACTACCAGAGGATTGGGCAGATATACCACCATTGCTTAAAGACTTCCATATAAAAGGTAGAGAAGAGTGATTGAGGTGAGGCAATGATATGAGCATAAAGCATGAGGATGCAAGTACAAGTGTACCAGAGTATACTAATACTAGTACAAGTGTACCAGGGTTCCATATGGAAGGCGAGGATAGAGGTATACTTACACTTAGCGTAGGTCCCCAGCACCCAGGTTCTGGTCACTTTAGATTGATAATAAAGGTGGATGGTGATATAATAGTTGAAGCATTACCAGACCCTGGGTATGTGCATAGAGGAGAGGAGAAGATGTGTGAGTATAGAAACTACATACAGAATATACCACATCTAGAGAGGCCTATGATAGCAGACTCTTGTGGTATACTCTATCCTTATGTACTTGCAGTAGAGGAGTTGATTAATATACAAGTCCCAGAGAGGGCAAAGTACATAAGGGTTATAATGGCTGAGATAAATAGGTGTATATTTGAACTCTACTGGCTTGCAATATATGGTATATTCCTTGGGCACTCTACAATGTTCATGTGGCCTATGGCAGATAGAGAATTACTTATAGATCTTGCAGAGATGGCATCTGGTGCAAGGGTTACCCATGCATACTTTGTACCAGGAGGGGTTAGGAACGATCTCCCAGATAACTTTGCTGAGAAGGCTGTAAGGCACTTGAAGTACTTTAGGAGCAGGCTTAAAGAGTATAAGGATATCTTCTATGATAACCCACTCTTCCAATCAAGGACTATTGGGGTAGGAGTACTACGCAGAGAGGATGCTATAAACCTTGGTGCTACTGGACCTGTGCTAAGGGCATCTGGGGTTGAGCATGATATAAGGAAGGTTGAGCCTTACGATGTTTACGATGAGTTGGACTTTAAGGTTATAACCATGAAGGAAGGTGATAGTTATGCTAGAGCGTATGTACCTTGGCTAGAGATGTTTGAGAGTGTTGAGATAATACTCCAAGCATTAGAGAAGATGCCCAATGGACCAGTAAGAACAAAACTTGGTCCTAACCCTAAAGGTGGTGTTGCAGAAGCCTTCAAGCGTGTAGAGGCTGCAAGGGGAGAGCTAGCATACTACATAGTTAGCGATGGTAACCCAAAGCCTTACAGGGTTAAGTTAAGTGTACCTTCATTCAGGGAGTTGCCTGTTATGGCTCATCTGCTCAAAGGGGCTAAACTTGCTGATATGCCAAGTATATATTGGAGTATGAACTACTGGCCTGTGGAGGCTGATAGATAGTATTAAATAAAGTTGGATTGGAGTGATAGCAATGGCAACAGTTAGCGAGTTCAAGTTCTCAGAGTTCGTTAAGAGTGTACTCTGGTTACTCTTCTGGATAATACTGATATTCTCATTGATAATATTACCAATAATATTCATAGTACTATTCTATGTCCCAGAGCCTGTTATAAATGGTGTAAGGATAAATCCATACCTTCTCCTTACCATGCTCATCAATCCTCAGATAGGAGCCCCATTGCTAAAGGCTACAGTAGAGAGTACATTCTTCAAGATAGCAGTATTCCCAGGCTTTACCTTTGCTGCATTGTTTGCTACAGTGCTTATATATGCAGAGAGGAAGGTATTGGCAAAGATGCAGTTAAGGGTAGGTCCATACCATGCTGGTAGAGAAGCCTTCTGGTGGGCAAACTCACTTGGGGGCTTTCTTCAGTTGATTGCAGATCTCTTGAAGCTGCTAGGCAAGGAGATAATAGTACCGGCAGGTGCAGATAAGCCCATATTCTGGGCAGCCCCAGTGGTATTAGTTATAGCAGCTGCTGGGCTAATAGCATTGATACCTGTTGCACCAAACTGGGTTATAGCAGATATAGATGTTGGTCTCTTAGCTGTATTTGCCCTTCTAGGCTTCTTCCCATTAACAGCATTACTTGCATCATATGCTAGCAATAGCAAGTATCCATTCATAGGAGGACTTAGGGCATTATACCAGTTGATATCTTATGAGATACCCTTGATACTCTCTGTTCTAGGTGTTGTTATACTTGCTGGTACATTAAACCTTACTGGGATAGTTAATGCACAGAACCCATACTGGTTCATAATACTCTTACCAATAGGTGCGGTTATATTCTTCATAACAGCATTAGCAGAGTTGGAGAGGATACCATTCGATCTACCAGAAGCTGAGAGTGAGATAGTTGCTGGTTGGCTCACAGAGTACTCTGGTATGGCATATGGACTAATACAGTTAGCAAATTATATAAAGATGTATGCACTCTCTGCACTCTTTGTAACACTATTCTTAGGTGGCTGGATGGGTCCTCAGATAGCCTCTAGCCTAGAGTTCTTTGATGTTACAATAATAAGTGCAGAGGAGGCAAATGGGATAACATGGTTTGCTATAAAGACATTTGGTATAGCATTACTTATGATAATTATGAGAGGTATAAATCCAAGGATAAAGATAGATATACTACTTAGAACAGCATGGAGTAAGTTGATAGCAATAGCATTTATCAATGTATTTATAGCAGTAGCACTACTCTATCTTGGTGTAGTACCCATTGCAGGAGGTGCATGATACATGGGCTCTGTATCTGGTATGTTAAAGGCAATTGCCTCTGGTAGTAAGCATCTTGCCATAAAGAGGTTTACACTACGCTATCCTGAGCAGAAGTTAAAGTTTGTTGGTGATGGATACCAGTTCGATCCTAAGGAGGGTGTAGGTATAGCAGGGTATAGAGGTAGGCATATACTATATCAAGATAAGTGTACAGGCTGCCAGCTATGCTCAATAGCATGCGAGGGTATAGCAGAGGCAATAGCCATGGTTAAGGTAGATAAACAGTATAAGCAGAATAAGAAGGGTATAATGCCCCAGATAGATTATGGTAAGTGTGTATTCTGTGGGCTATGCGTAGATGCATGTCCATTCTATGCACTCTTCATGACAGATGATTATGAATTAGCAGCTTATACAAAGGAGCATTTGATATACACACCAGACCAACTTGCAGTTAAGCCAAAGTACATAGGAACGTATGAGATAAAGATAGATGAGTTAGGTGCATACCACGATGAGTGATCCATACTTTATAACTGTATCAGTTATAACAGTTGCAGCAGCAATTATAGCATTAGAGTTTAAGGAGTTGATATATGGTGCTATAGCCTTAGCAGTTATGCTATTAGGAGTAGCAATGTTCTTCATACTTCTAGAGGCTACGTTCATAGCAATGTTCCAGATAACCGTTTATGTTGGTGCTGTTGTAGTACTCATAATATTTACAATAATGCTTGTAAGGAGGGAGGCATGGTTAAGATTAAGCGAGGGAGGAAAGAGAAGGGTAATGGGTGCTGTAATAGCCTTAACAACTATAACATTGTTAACAGCACTGCTAACCTCCTCTAACCTTATAAGATTACAGTCAACAAACCCATCCACAATAAGCATAGTAGAGGTTAGTGAACAACTGCTAACATACTACTCACCAGTACTCATAGTCTTAGCATTAACCATAGCATCCTCAGTTATAGGTGCATTGGTATTAGCAAAGGTGGAGAGGGGTAAGCAGGGTATGCAAGAGCAAGAGCATGTAGAGCAACAAGATGAAGGCTTAAGCAAGGCTGAGTTGAGCGATATAGCAAGGAGTAGTGATGCAAGTAATAATAATAGTATAATGGATAATAAGGGTGAACCTTCCCTTGATTCAAATATGAATGTATCTGGAGGTAAGCAAGGGGATGGCAGGATTAATTGAGTATCTTATCGTATCCATAATATTACTTGCTATAGGGATATATGGATTAACTGTAAAGAGGAACTTCATAAGGATGCTCTTTGCTATAGAGATAATAATAAATGCTGCAAACATTAACCTTGTAGCATTCTCTAGCCTATCGCAGTTACCCAATGCCACTGGGCAGTCATTTGCACTATTCTCAATAGCAATAGCAGCTGCTGAGGTTGCTGTTGGATTGGCACTTATAATAGTAGTATATAGAATATATAGGGATATAGATGTAAAGGGTCTTAATAGGTTGAGTGGTTAGATGTACTATCTATTGCAGGCTGTATTCATACCATTACTACTCTCACCTTTAGCATACTATATTGCTAGGAAGGCTGGGGTTAATGCATCAACATGGTTTACCTTTGGTGTCATGCTATACTCTACTGTAATGCTCTTGCTTGCATCTATGCAAGGTATGTATGAGGAGCGTTATCCATGGAGCCAACTTGGTGAGTTTGGATTACTGCTAGATGGTTTAAGCATACCATTTGCTTTAATAATATACATACTATCAACAGTACTAGTACTGTACTCAAAGCCTTACATGGTACATAAGATAATTGAGCAGTATGAGCATGAGCATGCAAGTGCTGATGCATCACCTGTAAAGTCAGTTATTGTATCACAGGATGTTATAAACACTAACATGGGTATATACTATGCACTCTACCTTGCATTTGCAATGGGTATGCTTGGTACTGTATTAGCAACTAACCTAGTGCAGTTCTATGTATTCTTTGAGGTTATGCTTGTACCATCATTCTTCCTAGTAGCACTGTATGGCTATGGTGCTAGGAGGCGTATAGCATTGATGTACCTCTTCTGGACGCATGTTGGTGCTGTAGTACTACTTGTAGGTTTGATAGCATTAGGTCTTCAGGCAGGGAGCTTCAACATGAGTGATATAAAAGAGTCTGCTATAGCAGGAAGCATGCTCCCTATAATAGCAGGAGCAATAATCATAGGCTTGGTAGTTAAGTTGGCTGTATTCCCAGTACATATATGGTTACCTTATGCACATGCTGAGGCACCAACACCTATAAGTGCACTATTAAGCCCTGCTATGATAGGAATAGGTGGGTATGCACTTGCTAGACTAGTTATGCAGCTCTTGCCCAATACATATGCAGATATATCCTTATGGCTTAACCTTGGGGGGCTTGTAACCATGATATATGGTGGTGCTATGGCACTCATGCAGGATGATGTTAAGAGGGTTCTAGCATACTCCAGCATAAGCCAGATGGGTTACCTACTCTTTGGTCTATCAACATTAAGTGTTATAGGTTCTACAGGCTCTATACTACTTTATGTAAGCCATGGTACAGGCAAGGCATTACTCTTCATGATGGCTGGTATGCTTATAATGCAGGCACATACTAGGAGCCTAGCAAGGTTGGGTGGCTTAGCAGGTAAGATGCCTATAACAGCTGTAACAGCAATGATAGGAGCATTAGCAATAATGGGTATACCCCCATCAAATGGTTTCATGGCTGAATGGATGCTCTTCCTAGGTGCATTAGAGAGTGCATTAAGCCCAGTTCATGGATCCATTGTAAGGCTTGTAGCATTTGCACTTGCCATGGGTGCTACTGTACTAACAGCAGCATACATACTATGGATGTACAAGCGTATATTCTATGGTAACGTTAAGGAAGGTTTAGAGCATGTTAAGGAAGGCTCAATGTACATGCTTGCACCTATGATGTTCCTAGCAGTAATAACTATAGTTATAGGTATATATCCAGAGGTACTAACATCCATAATAGTACCATACATGAGATCCATCCTAGGGTGATATAGCAATGGCAATAGAATCTATTGCAAGCATGATAATACTTACAGTAACACTTGCAGTTGAGGGTTTGGCTGAGAGTGCTGATAAATTTGTGCATAACCCAGAGTTTGATAACCTAGCATTGAATGTATGGCTTGTATGGGTACTGCCTATGATAGGTGCAATGCTTAGCCCATTGTTTGGTAAAGCAGGGAGTAGGGTTAGAGATACTGCACCAGCAGCATTCTCATTGGCAAGTGCTATACTTGCAAGTACATTGATACCAGTTGCACTTGCTGGAGATGAGGTACATAGCCAATACACATGGATACCAGAGATAGGGATTAGAGCAGGGGTAATAGCAGATACCCTAAGCATAATAATGAGCAACCTTGTAGCATGGATATCCTTCCTTATAATGGTTTACAGCATAGGGTATATGAAGGGCGATCCTAACCTTGTAAGGTACTGGTTCTTCATGAACTTCTTCATAGGGAGTATGCAACTCATTGTACTATCAGATAACCTCTTGATGCTATTCTTTGGTTGGGAGGGTGTAGGTTTGGCATCCTATGCCCTTATAGGCTTCTGGTACAAGGATAGGCTTAAGGATTATGTTGGTAGGGTAGGGCATTACGCATTTGGTGTACCACAGTTCACAGCACCTTCTCATGCTGGTATGAAGGCATTCCTTATGACAAGGGCAGGTGATGCTGCCATGCTTGCTGGTATGTTCCTAATATTCATTCATGCAGGTACATTTGAGTACAAGTTACTCCTTGAGGATACTGCATGGGCTGAGGTTATGAAGAGTAATGGGTTGCTTGTACCAGCAGCAGTGCTTATATTTGTAGGTGCAATAGGCAAGTCTGCTCAGTTCCCATTACATGAGTGGTTACTTGAGGCAATGACAGGTCCAACATCTGTATCAGCACTAATACATGCAGCAACCATGGTAAAGGCTGGAGTATTCCTTGTTGCAAGGTTAGGACCATTATTCTTTGCTGTTGCTGGATCAGATTCTAGCATCTTCTTTGAGGTTGTTGCATGGGTTGGTGTGATAACAGCATTCATGCTTGCTAGTCAAGCAATAGTTAACAAGGAGATAAAGAAGGTTCTAGCATACTCAACAGGCTCACAGATAGGCTATATGATGCTTGCATTAGGTATAGCAGGGTTATCAGCAGAGTTCGTTAATGGTTATACTGCAGGGCTGTTCCATTTAGCAAGCCATGCCATGTTTAAAGCCTCACTCTTCATGGCTGCTGGAGGGATACTGCATATAGCAGAGAGCAGGTTCATGGATGATATGGGTGGGCTAAGGAAGCATGCAAGACGAACCTATATAGCCATGCTTATTGGTGCATTATCACTTGCTGGGGCACCTATAATAACCTCTGGCTTCTGGAGCAAGGATGCAATATTTGCTGCACTACTTGAGAGTAATTACTTGTATGCTCCATTGTTATTCTGGCTAGCATTCCTTACTGCAGTAATGACAGCGTTCTATACTATTAGGATGGTAGGCATGGTTATGTTTGGTGATAAGAGCAAGCATCTACTTGAGCTTGAGAGGCATGGGCATAGGTTACATGATGTTAGTTATGTTATGTTTGTACCATTTGCTATACTTGCTGGTGCAACTATTGCAATAGGTGTGATAGGACCATTCTTTGAGGAGTCATTACATGAGTTGTTTGCTAGATTCCTGCTTAACTCTTATGGGCTAGAGACACATGCTAGAGTTGAGATAAATCCAACTGCTGTAGCATACTCTGTAACCGCATTTGGTATAGGCTCTGGACTAGGCTATATCTTCTACATAAGGAGAGCATTAAGCCCTGATGTAGTAAGCAAGAATGTTGTAACATATGCAATATATAGGTTCTTAGAGAATAGATGGTATGTAAATGCAATGTACTACTGGGCATTCGTTATAGTACCATTGTTTATAGCAAGGATAACATGGAGGTACTTTGAGACCATAGTAATAGATGGTATAAATCCAGCATTCCAGTTCACTATGGCATGGTGGTCAAGGGTTGTAAGATCCATGCAGACTGGTGTAACACAGACATACGTTTATGCATTTGCTGTAGGGATAATATTTGTTATACTACTTGTTCTTGCTAGATGATATGAGGTGAAGCAGTATGCTAGATAACATCTACTCAACGCCAATAATGCTTACCATTATACTAGCAAGTGTAGGTCTGGTTATGCCATTGATAGATGCTATAGCAAGGAGGGAGTTAAGCCATAAGGTACATGGTAGCATAGCAACTGGTGCACTAATACTATCCATAGTTATCATAATTACAAGGATAATAAGTGGGGAGGTACCATTGGGCATAAGGTTTACAGATGATGTGCTTGTGGAGGATATGTTTGGTTCATTCTTTAGTATTGCTATGCTTATAGTTGCTGTTAGTGTAACTGTATCATCCATTGATTACATGCGTAGAGTACCTAACCCAGGACCATACTACTCCCTTATAATATTATCAGCAATAGGCATGGTACTGTTAGCATATGCTACTGATATACTAATGCTTATAGTAGCATGGGAGTTGATGAGCATACCAACATATGTACTAGCAGCATTTAAGAAGAGGGATCCCATGGCAGGCGAGGCTGCTATAAAGTACTTCATATTTGGGGCATTGGCATCTGGTATGCTTATATATGGTGCATCTTTGCTCTATGGGATAAGTGGATCTACAAATATAGCAGCAATAATACAGGCATTGGTTAACATAGATGAAGGGTTTAGATACGTAGCATTCATAGCACTTGCATTACTTGTAGCAGGCTTTGGGTTTAAGATGGCTCTAGTCCCATTCCACATGTGGATACCAGATACGTATGAGGGTGCACCTACTACCATAAGTGCACTGTTATCAGCAGCAACCAAGAAGGCAGGTTTTGCAGCAGCATTCAAGGCTATAATATTTGGTATGCTAGTATTCAACCTAGACTGGAGCCTAATGCTTGCAATAATAGCAGTACTAACCATGACCATAGGTAACCTTGCTGCTCTAACACAGAGGAGCATAAACAGGATTCTAGCATACTCTAGCATATCCCAAGCAGGTTACATGCTAATAGGTCTTAGTCTGGCACCATTCTCTGATCTTGCTATGCAAGGAACAATGCTGCATGTTATGAACCATGCTGTTATGAAGTCATCAGCATTCATAGCTGCTGCTGGGATAACATCTGTATTAGCAACCCAGAATATAGATAGCTATAGGGGTATAGGAAGGAGGATGCCATTAACATCTTTAGTAATGGTAATAGCATTACTAGCATTGGCAGGTGTACCTCCATTGAATGGTTTCTGGAGCAAGTTTATACTATTCGCATCTGCAATAGATGCTGGTAAGCAGATACCATGGGCTCCATACCTTGCAATAGCAGGTATCCTTAACAGTGCACTATCCCTTGGTTACTATGCATGGGTTATGAGGCGTATGTACTTTGATGAGCCTACAGGTACAAGGGTAAAGGAACCTAAGTTGATACTTGCTGTGCTTATATTTGCTATGGTATTCATGGTAGGATTTGGTGTATATCCTACACCATTAATAGCATTCTCAAAGGACTCAGTTCCATCTAGTGGTATATTCTTTGCATTACCTAAGAGCATGCAAGATGATGCAAGAGAATTAAGTTATGATTTACATGATCATATATAAGGATTAATTATTATTAATTATAAACTATGTGTAAACTATATCAGAGGCCTTTTAATACAACCTCTATCTTATGCTTAATATCTAACTCATCTACCTTTGTAAGATCATACCTATAATAGTCATACCTATCAGGGTTATATTTACATGCTATCTCTATTGGCTCTCCCCTTGCAATCCTCTCCTCTATAACAGATCTATGTGCATATGCAGTAAGATACCTATACCCTCTCCTCTTAGCCTCAAGTATGAAAGAGTAGCGTAGTAGATGACCACCATTAACCCCCCAGTAAGGATAATCTATGCTTATAGGCTCTAGGTATATGGTATTCTTCTTACCCCTATTCTCATCATGCGTACCTCTCCTTAATCTGTAATGTTCAAGTGCTCCTCCCCTACAATATCCTACTATCTCACTGTTATTGTTATTAGGTCCATTAACCCTTAATGTAATTAGTAGTGTATCATTGTACTTTAGTTTATCTATAAACTCATTATCCTTCATACGTAATGGTAATGGTAGTAACTTGTGTAATCTTAGCAGGCAGTTAATGCAATTATCACTATACTCATGCTCAACACTTACATTTAACTTTATCAAGCCTTGTCTTATCATCTCCTTAACCTCTAGCTCCTTGTTATACGCTTTCTTAAAGTACTCTACATTCCTTAACAGCCTATTCCTATACTCATTATCTACAGCAGATAAGACTAGTTCTAGCATCTCTCTCTCATTCTCAAACATAGAGTTAAAGTACCTTATAGACTCTCTATTAACTACTACAGGGTGCCACCCTAAGGCATGGGCATTCTTTATTGCAAGTTCCATAGCACCGTTCTCATCCCTTAATGCATACCCTGCTATCCTCTCTGCTAGAGATACTAACCATCCTAGCATTAGGTAATGTACTCTCTCATCATCATTTAAGCCAGCAATATCGAATAGTTCATTTATCCTCTTCATAGCATCCTCCATTATCTTGCCAGTGAATGGGTAAGCAGTTCTGTAGATCATAGCTATAATTATGTTAATATCTAAGCCTACATACTCAACGAATCTCTTTATGCTCTTGCTGCTCCTAAGGAAGTACTCAACAGCACCCTCATTAGGTCTATCAAAGTCCTTAAGGGGATCGAAGTCATGGAATAGCGAGGCTAGGAAGAGATAGTATATATCTTTAATAGTTAACTTGTGATTCAAGCCCTTTGCTATTAAGAGTGTAAAGTATGTAGCCTCTAACTCATGATCTATGTTATGGTAACCATAGTAATCTATCCCCAAACCTTTCTTTGAGAACTCTGTTATAGCAAAGTTAATCACATTACGAACCCATGTATCCTGTAAGCCTAACTCAAATGCTAGGTTAACTATCTTATCCTGTAGCCTTGCCTGCTTGCTTATACCTAGCTTATATGTTACCCACCATGGTGCAAGCTTTATCCTCTCATATATCTCATACCACCATGGGTATGGGAGTGTTAAAGGATTAGCCTCCACAACCTTACTTTTACTTACTTACTATATATAGTTTAATTTTTTATAACTAAAAGCCTCCTAAATTATATAATATATCGTAATTAAATGTTAAATAATTTTATTATACATTGTATCTATTTTAATTTAGAATAAGTTTAAATGGAATTATAGTGCTCCGGGCGGGATTCTCACATCACATTAGGATGATTTGAACCCGCGATCTGCGGCTCGAAAGGCCGCCATGCTTGACCGGGCTACACCACCGGAGCACTAGGTTAATTAAGATTCATTTTATTAGAATAAAATCCTTGCTGATAGAGAGCAAAGATTTTTTATGGGTACAGTTAATGCTATTGTATGAATATAGTTGAGAGGATAGATAGAGAGATAGAGAAGAGAAGTGTATTGAAGCATCCATTCTATCAGGCATGGTCTAATGGGGAGTTGAGTTTAGATGCACTTAGAGGTTATGCGAAGGAGTACTATCATCTAGTAAAGCATATCCCTATAATGGTAGAGAAGATAGCAGCACATATTAAGAGTAGTGATGTGGAGGAGAACCTAAGGGATGAGAGGGAGCATATAGCGCTATGGATTAGATTTGCATATGCATTAGGTATAAGCAGGGAGGAGCTTGAGGCATATGAGCCATCTAGCAAGGTTAGATCTGCCGTAGATTCAATGCTAAGGCTTATGGATGATCCTATAAGAGGTATAGCTGCAATGTATGCATATGAAGCAGAGTTGCCTAAAGTAAGTATAACAAAGTTAGATGGTCTTATAAAGCATTACAATCTTAATAGCATAGATGCAACAGAGTACCATAGAGTACATAGCATGGTTGATATTAAGCATGCTGCAGTATGGCGTAAGTTGCTAAATGGATTAAGGGATAAAGAGCATGAGGAGGCATATAACGCTGCAGTAGAATCACTAGTTGCACAGAACCTACTGCTAGATGGAGTGTATGAGAAGTATATACAATGTAACTGAACAGGAGTAACAGTTGAGTATTGCATATATACAGACTATTTATATAGCTGTTGGTATGTGTAACTGAGCCGGTTGTCAGGTGGGCCCGTAACCACTCATGTGGCGGGAGGCTTAGCCTGGAAGAGCGACCGGCTCATAAACTAAATCAGTTGGGAGACCGGTAGGTCAAGGGATCGAAGCCCTTCGGGCCCACTCATTAATTGAATTATTTATTAATGACAGATAAATAATATAATAATATAGTATTATCTCTGTTATCCTCTTTCTATAATCTCATCTTTCCTCTCCGTAATCTTCAATTTCAAGCTTTGCAAGTATATCCTCTAACTCCTGCTCCTCTTTAACCTCTTCTACCAGTATATCTTGGAGTATATCGTATGTAGTATAATCTATATCCTTCACCTTCTTTATGCTCTCATTATAATGCTCAATAGCCTTACCCTCTATCTCCAAAGCCTTCCTTACAGAACTCTCTAGGGTAGTATACATGCTAGGATCTATTTCATCCATTATGCTAACTTTGCTCCACTCCTCTGGCTTACTAGGAGCGTTAGAGCCAAGTTGGTTAAGTCTATCAGCAATAATACTTGCATGCTTCAACTCTTCCATTGCGGATTCCTTGAATTTACCTGCTATAGTTAGAGTACCTATACCTTGCATGTAAAGAGATGTATACCAATAGTAATGGAATGCTATCATCTCATTACAGTATGCTACTTTAAGAATATTAACAACATCATTAAGAGCAGATCCTACTATCTCCTTACCTTTCTTACCCATACTTATTATAGCGATTGTATATTTATAAATTTAATGTATGTATGAGAGGATCTATGCTTACATAGATGGTGCAAGTAAGGGTAATCCTGGCAAGGCTGCAATAGGCATAGTTATAAAAGACTGCTATGGCAATACAGTAGAGAGATACAAGGCTGCAATAGGAGAAGCAACTAACAACACTGCTGAATACACTGCTCTTAAGGCTGCCTTGAATCTTGCATCAAGGTATAGCAATAATATAACTATTATGTCAGATAGCATGCTACTAGTTAATCAGATGAATGGAGTCTACAAAGCAAAGAGAGATCATATTAAAAGGCTGATTAATGAGATAAATGATATAGTAAAGGGTAAAGGGTTAATTGTAGAGTATAGGTTAGTAAGAAGGGAGAGTAATAAGGAGGCTGATGCTCTAGCAAATGAAGCCTTGCATGAAGAGCAGATATAAATGATGGGTTAGGGATAACTCTATGTACCAACACCAACTATAAGTATATAGTACTTCTTACCATCTACACTTATATATATATCTGTGTACCTCTCAAACACGTATGATTGGTTAAACCCTGCATCAGGTGGGACATCAACCTTCCTTATCTCATCCTTTCTTACAGCATGAGCAAGTATAGACTTTATAGCCTCAGCATCACCAATAGTTATATCTGTACTAAGACCTGGAGACGGACCTACACCAAAAGTCAGGGGGTTAGGTATGTAACAACCATCATACATACCCACCCTTGGATTATTAAGGTATTCCTCCATATTCTTATCAGCCTTCTGTAATGCCTCCATAAGCTTTGGTACCTTCTTTATATCCTCAAGACTAACTTCTACAAACTTTGGATTACCATGAATCGTAGGATCAAAAGCATTTGTACAGTAATCAGCCCTTACTACACTCATACTTACATGAACCATATTTGGTGTTCCTATAGCAACGTATAAGGAGAATAGTATACCCATTACACCTGCTATGATTAGAGCTACCATCAACCCTCTATACATACTCTATCTATTATACGTAATACATAAATATAAAACTGCTTATGCCTTTATACTATGCAAATAGTATAGAAAGGTAAGATTTACTAATAGGTTACAATAAATTATCTTGTTGCAGAAGCAGAATATCAATAAGGCTCTGAAGGATATAATTATAATAATTATAGGAGTAGTTGTAGTATGGCTTGGGTTAAGAGCTGCATTTGCCACAGAAAACCCATTCTATGTAGTATCAAGTGAGAGCATGGTTCCAACGCTTAATGTTTATGATGTCATAATTGTTAAGAATGGTTCTACATTTGATGATCTAAAGGTTGGTGATATAATAGTATTCCATAGTCCATCAGACTATGATAGAGTTATAGTGCATAGGGTTGTTAAGATTCAGAGTGGTAGTGAGAAGATAATAACTACCAAAGGGGATAACAACCCAGCATCCATACCAGGGATAGATTACCCTATAGGTAAGAGGGAGTATATAGGAAAGGTTGTCTTTGTTATACCAAAGTTAGGATTAGTAAGCAAGGCATTAACACCTCCCATAAATTACATTATAATTGGTATAATACTGGCTATGATATTCATAAGCAAATTAAACGATAAAGGTAAAGATGGTAAGCAGAGTATGCAAGATGCTAGAGACTCATACAAGGGTAGTAGTAATAACACTACTACTAGTAGTAGTATGGATGGATTAGATCCTAACCCTAGTAAAGATGTTAACGGTGTTGCAGTTAAAGACGATCCTAATGAGCATTTGAATGATATGGATAAGGATGATAAGAGCAAATAATTGATATAGTATAATCATATAAAAATTAATTATTTACTAGAGCATATTATTATCATTCTACATTTGTTATAGTAATCATCTCTTAATCATTGTACTAGTTATGTTATTATTATACTCTTTAACTATCAGATTATAGACTGTCTCAAAGTACATTCTAGTTGAGTAAGGCATCTCTTTCATTGATTCATCTATAACGCTTAGCAGTATTGGCACAGCACGTCTTGATACATTTAACTTGAACTTCATTGGTAGATACTCATCCTGCTCAACACTTATCTTATCCCTTAACTCAAGTGGTAATAAAGCCTTGGTTCTAGCAACTATTATAGAGTACCAGTATGCTAGTATATCTGGCATAAGGCCTTCCTGAGCATCCTTAACGATCTTAGTTAGTATCAATTCTATGCTCATAGCCTAAGTATGATTAACCATCATATTATTAATAGATTCAATCAAGCCTATTGAGTAGTGTAGTTAATAATATTAGACTTGATTTTAGTTAATGAGAGATTACCTTTGCAAATGGGCTATCTACTCTTAATGCTACTCTCTCATCTTCTCCCTTCTTAACCCAGTAACTTGGTATATTAACTATCCTATCACCTACTACTATATGCCTATGTGTTATCATCTGCCTTGCTTGTAGTGGTGTCTTAGCCAAACCCTTCTTATATACAATAGTCTGTAGCCTACGCTCAAGTATATCCTCTACCTTTAGGTTAAGGATATCATCTAGGGTAGCATCCTCACCAACTAATCCTAATCTGTTCAGAGAGCTGAGTAACTCCTTCTCTCTAGCCCTCCTAACCTCTATAGGTAATGCAAGCAATGCCCTTGCCCTCTTCCTTATACTGGATAGTTTAGATTGTGCCTTCCATAATTCACGCTTGTTCCTTAAACCATACTTACCAACTATCTCCAACTCTTGCATCAATAGTGCTAGATCCCAGTGCCTCTTTGGTCTACTATACTTCTTCCTTGGTTTCTTTATATCACCCATTTACTTATCACCACCATCTCTTGTTATCAAACATATCTTAATTCTGTTATTTATTTTTTGGATTGCTGTTGTTGCTGTTGTTGAGCTGCTTTACCTCCTTTCCTTACCCCTACTGTTCCTCCTTTCCTACCAGTAGTCCTTGTCTTCTGCCCCCTAACCTTCAATCCATACATATGTCTATACCCTCTCCAGCTCATAACACTCTTCTCCCTCTCTATATCATTCTTTATTGCAAACTCTAGATCTGAGCTAAGTAGATGAAGATCATTACCAGTATCTATATCCTTTCTCCTATTAAGGTACCATGGTGGGAAGCCTATGCTTAATGGATCCTTTAACGCATTCTCTATTGCTGCTATACTATCCTCTGCAAGGTAGCCTATCCTTGCATTATGATCTATTCCTAGTGTATTGATCAAGGCATATGCAAAGTTGTACCCTACACCCTTCAACTCTGCTAATGCTACAGTTACATTCTTTCTACCATCTACATCCTTCCCAGCTATCCTTACTATATGTCTAAACTCTTGAGTTGACATGTTAGCAAGTTGATAAAAGGGCAATAAAAACCATATTGTTACTTATTAAAAGAACCTTTAAATTTAGTGCTCACTGCTCTATAATTGCATGGATGAGTATGCTAACAAGATAAGGGAGTTGGTTCATAGAGCATATCATTCAGATCCAAGGTATAATGAGATAGTAGCAGGTCTGCCTGAGGATTATAAGAGTATTAACACAATAGGTCAGTTGTTAGAGATTAACTATAGATATGTAAGTGTTGATGAGCAGTTGAGAAGGAACCTTATATTGAAGAGGAGGCAGGGCAAGAACCCTTACCCAGGTATAATAGGTTATGATGATGTTATAGCAGCAACAGATAGAGCAATACTTGCTGGGCATGATATACTGTATATAGGTAAGATAGGGCAAGCAAAGACAAAGTTAGCAGAGACTATAGCAAGGAACCTATTATCACCAATACCTGCAATAAAAGGCTGTATTATACATGATATACCATTGCTACTCCCAGAGGATGAGATTGTAAACCTGCTCTTAGGTAATGATCCAAAGCATACATCCTTAGAGTTCCATATATGCAATGACTGTGAGTATAAGATAAGGGATTATAGACTAGATACTGAGATAGAGTGGGTTGATGGTATGGCTAGGTATAGATATGTATTAGCAACACCAGATATATCAATAAAGGACCTTGTTGGACAGATAGATGCTGTTAAGATAGCAAAGGGTGCATCACTATACAGCATAGAATCATACTCTCCTGGTCAATTGTTACAGGCAAGGCATGGTATACTATGCATAGATGAGTTACCTGTACTTGACCCTAGGAAGCAAGTGGTACTGTTAAGTGTACTTCAAGAGGGTAGGTTCACTACAGGCTCTTACCCTGTAATATTCAAGCCGTATGTACGTGTTATAGCAACAGCAAACCCCATAGACTATACACATGCAAGCAAGATAATAGAACCCCTAGTAGATAGATTTGAGAGTCATATAATAACCCATTACCCTTACACGATAAGGGATGAGATGGCAATAATGGTCCAAGAGGCTAAGGTTATAGATGATAGAATAATCTTACCAGTATTCATGCTTAAACTACTTGCTAGGATAACACACCTTGCAAGGGAGCACCCAGATGTTAACAAAGACAAGGGTGTTAGTGTTAGGATGAGCATACATAGTCTAGAGTTACTTATGAGTGAGGCTGTAAGGGCAAGAGCATTATACAATGATAGTATTATAGCAGTGCCTAGGATATCTGATCTCCATGCTATATACCCAGCAGCAAAGTTTGAGCTATCAGAGATTGAGGATAGTAGTGAGAATAGAAGGAGGGTCTTAGAGCATATAATAGATGAGGCATTAAGGCAGACAGCATTGGAGTATGTATCTGATATAACTCTTGAGCATATAACAAGGGTTAAGGATGAGTTTAAGAGTAATCAGTTTGTAACATCCCAGACTAGCCTATGGAGTAATGGTCAATACAGTTACTCTGCACAGTTATCAAAGTTCACAGCATTGAAGGATATACTTAACATTACATTAAACAAGGTTACAAAGGAGCAGGATGAGATGATCTCTTACATTAAGAGATATGGTATAGATCCCAAGGTTCTAGTATTTGAGAATGAGTATGGTAGCGATGTATATGGTGAGGTTAGTGCATCTGCACTTGAGTTAGTACTTGAAGGTTTAAGATCGTTGAAGCCTCCCATATTGGATAGGAGGGAGAATATCTATGTCTCAACCTGATGTTAGATCATACACATACTATAGCAATGAAGGTAGTGAGGATAGAGAGGGTGCTGGAGCAGAGATACCAAGAGAGCTTATTAATAATGCATTGCTAGCAATAGGGGAAGAGTTACTTAAGAACAATAGAGAAGGTATGAGTAGAGAAGAGTTGGAGCATATACTTGAGGAGTTGATGGCAAGGGAGTTGATGAAGGCAAATAGTAGCAAGAGTACAGATGATAAAGGTAAGGATACAATTAATAATGCAGCTAGGTCAATGCTAGCATACCTAGAGGAGCAAGGTTACATAAAGAAGGGCAAGAAGATGCTAACCAACAAGGGTTTCATGAGCATAGGGATACTGATGCTTAAGGATGTATTAAAGGCATTCAGGAGCAACCAATTTGGTATGCATGAGACTAGTAAGAGTGGTTATGGCACAACACTACTAGATAGTAGCAAGAGGTATGAGCAGGGTGATGATCTTAGAGAGTTGAATGTTGCTAAGACCATACTTAATGCGGTTGAGAGGATTATGAGTAATAGCAAAGGTAAAGGTAAGGTAGATATTCCAATAGAGTTTAAGGTAGAGGATATTGAGCAGTATGAGGCTGTTAATGAGATTAGCATGTCAGTTGTCTATTGCATAGATCTTAGTTCTACCATGCGTTACTGTGCTATGAACGAGAGTGTATCTAGAATAGAAGCAGCAAAGAAGGCTCTATGGAGTCTTTACATACTTAATAAGAAGCTCTTCCCTTCAGATACTATACACCTGCTTGGTTTTGGTGCACTTGCAACTAAGATAGATGCTAGAGATATACCATACTTAAAGACATTTGAGCCAGGGCATGACTTCTTGCATTACACTAACTATCAAGCAGCATTTAGACTTGCGGTTAAGTTACTTAGGAGTACTAGTGCAGCAAAGAAGAGGATAGTTATGATAACCGATGGTCAGCCTAGTGCATGCTTTGTAGACTCTGATGCAGAGAAGGAGAGGATACTTGCAGCAAGACCATATTCGCACTTCTACAAGCCTGATAGGCTTACCCTTCATAACTTAAGGTATGAGCATGGAATAAACATAGATACTAGTAGCGGTTCCCTTGTTTACTTATGCTATAGGTATAGGCAGGTAGATCCTTACATAGCAGCAAAGACCATACTTGAGGCTAAGAAGTGTAAGAGTATGGGCATAGATATTGATACTTTAATGGTTAGTGAAGAGGATCTACTATTGAAGTTTGTTAACGATATGGAGAAGCAAGTTAAGGGTAGATCATACTATATAAATCCAGCAGATCTTAGTAGGGTTCTTATAACTGATTATATAGCAAACAAGAGGAGGTTAGTAAAGGGTTCTTAGTTAATAAATAATATGAGGGCTTAGTATTGTAGAGTTATGTTAGGATGTATCTTCTTAACCTTCTCCCAGTCATCCAAGAACGTGCTTAAGCCCTTGTCTGTTAGAGGATGCTTCAACATCTTCTCAAGTACATCTGGAGGCATTGTTACTATATCAGCACCTATCTTTGCTGCCTCAACTACATGCAGAGGATGCCTAACGCTAGCAACAAGAACCTTGGTATCAAAGTTATAATTCTTAAATATCTGAACTATATCTCTGATTATCTGCATACCCTCATGCCCAGCATCATCAAGCCTGCCTATGAATGGACTAACATACGTTGCACCAGCCTTTGCTGCAAGGATAGCCTGATTAGCAGAGAATACAAGAGTGCAGTTTGTCTTTATACCCTCCATACTTAGCATCCTTATAGCCTTTAGACCATCAGCTATCATAGGTATCTTCACTACAACATTAGGACCAAACTTAACAAGCCTACGAGCCTCCTCTACCATGCCTTCAGTATCTGTACTTACAACCTCAAGACTTACTGGTCCATTTACTATCCTTACTATCTCACGCATTATCTCTATTGGATCACCTTTCTCCTTGGCTAGTAGTGTAGGATTGGTTGTTACACCATCAAGTATGCCCATATCATTGTACTTCTTTATAGCCTCAATGTTAGCAGTATCTAGGAATATCTTTACCATGCTATGGAGATATGCTATATTTTATTTATTTATTTATTTATTTTTTATTATTATAGACACCTTTCTTCTTTAAGAGAGCCTTTACAGCATCAACTATATTCCTTGCTGTAAGCCCATACTTTGCTAGCAACTCCTCATGCTCCCCTGACTCACCGAATACATCCATAACCCCTATCCTCTTCATTGGGCAGGGATAGTTCTCTACTATAACCTCAGCAACTGCAGAGCCTAAACCACCTAGTATATTATGCTCCTCAACTGTTACTATAGCATATGTATCTTTAGCTGCCTTAACTATTGCATCTGTATCTATAGGTTTTATTGAGTACATATCTATAACTCTACACTTTATACCCTCATTAGCAAGGATATCTGTAGCACTCAAGGCCTCAGGTACCATTATACCACATGCTATTATTGTAGCATCGTTACCATCCCTTAGTGTTATACTAGAGCCTACATCAAAGCTTATACTACTATCATATATTATGGGGGACTTTGGTCTTGCTAAACGCATGTAGAATGGTCCATAATGCTCTGCAATAACATAGACTAACCTCCTAGTTGCCATCTCATCCGCAGGGACTACTACATGCATATTAGGTATTGCACGCATGATAGCAATATCCTCTATCTGCTGATGGGAGGCTCCATCGGGACCAACACTTATCCCAGCATGAGAGGCTACAATCTTAACGTTAAGGTTAGGGTATGCTATTGCATTCCTTATCTGATCAACACACTTACCTGGTATGAATGCAGCATATGTGCTTACAAAAGCTATCTTACCTGCCAATGCTAATCCAGCTGCTATAGATACTGCATTTGACTCAGCTATACCTATATTAAAGAACCTCTCAGGGAATCTATTACCGAACAAGGATGTCTTAAGTGACTGGGTTGTATCAGCACCTACTACAACAACACTCTTATTCATACTCCCTAGCTCTGCTAATGCCTCACCGTAACCAGTACGCATATCACCCATAGCCTTTGCCTTTAAATCCATGCTACTACTCATATCTATCCATACCTCTTACTGCATTCTCTCTAAGCATCTTTATAGCATATGTGATATCATCATTACTATATATACTGTTACCAGCAACTATTATCCTTGCACCTGCCCTTACAACATCGTAAACGTTACTGTGATCTATACCCCCATCAGCCTCTATAAGTGTATGAAGGTTGTTAGCCTTTATGATATTATTGTATATATTACTCATCTTCTGTAATATGCTAGGAATGAACCTCTGACCAGAGAAGCCTGGGTATACAGACATAACATTTATTACATCTATTGTATCGTTCTTCATATGCTCTAACAGCCATGGTGGTATGCTAGTATCTGGGTTCAATGCTACCCCAACCTTAACGTTAGACCTCTTTAGAATACTTGCTATATCTCTAAATATTCTATCGTTACATACCTCAACATGAACAGTTACTATATTGCATCCAGCATTTATAAACCTCTCAACATACTTTAAAGGCTCTGCTATCATTAGATGTGCATCAAAATCCAATGTAGTGCACTTTCTTAATGCCTTGATTGTATCAGCCCCAAAGGTTATATTTGGTGCAAAGTGACCATCTATTACATCTAGATGTATCATATCAGCATCTCCTTCCTCTGCCCTCTTAACCTCATAGCATAAGTTGGATAGATCTGCAGCAAGTATGGATGGGGCTATGATAATCTTGCTGTTATTAACCTTTAAAAGATCTCCCTTCTTGCCATCTCTTGCTATACTCATAAGCCTAACTCCTCTATTATCTTCTTAGCCAACTCCTTCTTTGGTGCCTGTCCATGCCACTGTGGAGCCCACTCCATTATAGGTACTCCTTTACCCTTGGTTGTATGTGCTATTATAACTGTAGGTTTATTTATAGTGCTCTCAGCCCTATTGTATGCATCTATTATCTGCTCAAAGTCATAGCCATCTATCTGTATAACATTCCAGTTGAATGCCTTCCACTTTGCTGCCAATGGCTCTAAAGGCATTATATTCTCTGTTAAGCCATCCTGCTGTATACCATTCCTATCAACTATTGCTGTCAGGTTATCAAGCCTATACTTTACTGCACTCATGGCAGCCTCCCATACCTGTCCTTCCTGCAACTCACCATCACCTAAGAGCACGTATGTTCTATAACCTTTCTTATCTAACTTTGCTGCCAATGCTATACCTACTGCTACAGATAACCCTATACCCTCTGATCCACCACAGTAATCAACACCAGGAGCCCTAAAGTCTGGATGCCCTTGGAGCATGCTACCTAACTTCCTTAACCTTTTAAGCTCATCTACAGAAAAGTATCCTGCTTGTGCTAATACAGAGTATAGTAGTGGTGCTGCATGACCCTTTGAGAGTATGAATCTATCCCTATCCTCCCACTTGGGGTTCTTTGGGTCATGCCTCATCTTGTAGAAGTATAATGCTACAACAAGCTCAACTGCAGATAGTGAGCCACCAGGGTGTCCTGATCCAGCCTCTGCTACAGATTCAATTATAAGCCTTCTAGTCTTCTTTGCTATCTCTTTAAGTCTTAATATATCTTGCATATCTAATTTGTGCTTCAAGCCTTGATTACCATTATCCATTATATACTCCACCTTTTACACTCTATTTATATAATGGTATCTGTGATATACTCTCTACTATATCCTTTCTGTATAACACCTTCTCTATATCATTAATAGATACAACCATGGTCTCAGGCTTAATGGTTGCATCTGAGGTTATAAGGTTACTTAGCACAGAAGCCTCAACAACATCTGCTCCAGATGCTAGAGCCAATGCAAATAATGCAAGAGAAGCATCCCTTATCCCTATAGCGCTCATATACTCTCTTGGTGCAAAGAATGGTACATTTATCATATTATTAGCCTTGAATATTGTTAAACCTCTACTACTACTTAACACTAATGCCTTGCAGTTAAGCCTTGAGAGTAGATGTATGCCTAGATTATGTAGGCTAGAATCATTCATTATACTTATACCAGTAGAGGTTGTAGCCTCTACTAGTGTAGACTTGATGTAATCAAAGCCTATAAAATCAAGGTAATGCCTTATCCTAGGTTGCCCTATAACTATTATACCCTTATTCCTTGCAGACTCAACCACACTATTTAATAATAGAGGGGTTACACTACCTTTATCGTAATCTGATACACATATGCAATCTATAACATTATTATTTAAGATATCCTCTATCATAGAGATAAGTCTATGAGTGATTGATGTATCTAAATCATCTATAACCTCCCTATCTACTCTGAAGTATATGGTACCTGCTGTATGGTATCTGCTCTTTAATGGTGTTGGTCTCTCTGCTGTAGCAAGTCTAACATCTATACCATTTCTGATTAGTATATCCCTTAGAATATGACCCTCATTATCGTTCCCAACTACTCCTACAAGGTACGCCTTACCCCCTAGAGAGGCTATGTTAACAGCAAGGTTAGCTGCACCTCCAGCAAAGTATCTCTCTTTTATAATCTTATGTACAGGTATAAGATGCTCCCTAGAGAGCCTCTTAACCCTAGTCTCTACATAATGATCTAGCATTAGATCCCCTAGAACAAGTACTCTCTTACCCTTTATCCTATCAAGTATATCCTTTAGATTATCTCTTGATACTGTGGACATTAAACTTTCAGATTCTTAAAGAGAAGGAGAGGGATAAAAAGGTATTGTTGGTTAATTATGACGCTTTATCCTATGCTATTATTATACTATTATGTTACATTATTATGCTATCCTTCTTACCTCTATGATACCGCTTATCTGATCTGGATGCTCCTGGCTTTTATAACTTAAAGTACCAAAATCGTTGTACTTGAAGCTTAAGGACTTTGTCTCTCCAGGGGCAATGGGACCAGTAGATGCACCAACCTGCTCAATAACTATTGTATGGGTATTCTGCCCCTTGTTGGTTATAGTAATTTTAAGTTCACATGCAAGGCAATTGAATATATCAGGGTTAGGTCTTGCATTTGCTACATCTCCTATATTATATAGCCTATCTTTCCCATCAACATTCCTTATCTCTAGCTTTATCTCTGAGGAAGCAGGTGTCTGTCTATCAGGTCTTACATCGGGGAACAATTTACCTCCAGTGGAGCCGAATAATCCTAGTATAGCTGCTATACCTACTGCTAGAGGGATTGCTGTTACTGCTATACCTAATGCCAGCTTATTGACCATACTATTACTAATTGATTTGAAATATATATAATTTTTCTATATACATTTCATTGCTTCATTAATATGAAGTTATATTATATAAATTGATAAATTTAACAGTAATATCTATCTTATGATGTAATTGTTAAATGTGCCGGCACTACCGCTTCGCGAGGGCTTGCGCACCTCACTAACACGGTAGCGACAACAGGTTTGACTTCTGGGTTCGGAATGGGACCAGGTCTTACCCTGTTGCTATGACCGGCTAAGATTAATGTTGTTCACATGGGTTAAAAACCTTTCCTTATTCAATTATTAAATCTGGAACCAGTTTGGTATTGGTGCACATAACACAGCTAATACCATAACTATAGCAAAGATTAACTTTCTACCCTTTGATAATGGTGATACATCATCTAGTGGTCTAACATCTTGAGTCCTAGTACTCATAAGCATTATGAATAAAGCCATGAATATGTATCCTAAGGCAGCAAGTATAACTATACTTACTAGAGTTAACCTCTTCTGCCACTTGTATCCTAATGTTGCCCTTGCTATATGCCCACCATCCAACTGCCATGCTGGTAACAGGTTAAGGAAAGTTATAAGGAATCCGATCCAAGCAGCGTATGCAACTGGTGAGAGTATAGGTACAGTACCTGGGACAGCCTTACCTGTAATCTCGAATGTTAATATCATTAGTGCACTAGGTTGTAATGGTATTAGTTGTGAATTACGTAGCATTTCATTAGCCTGCTCCTCATTTATTAAGGGGCTTAATATGGCACCATAGTACGATACTATTATGGTTACAACCAAACCAGCTATAGGTCCTGCTACGCCTATATCAAAGAGTATATCCCTATTTATCATTGGTGCTCTTGAGAATATAACCGCACCAAAGGTAGGTACAAAGAAGCCTGGTATACCTGGTATGAAGAATGGCCATGTTGCCTTGATCATATGTATCTTAGAGGCTACTATATGCCCAAGCTCATGTATGCCTAGTATACCTAGCAAGGATAATGTGTAAAGTACAGCCATCCCCCATGGATCATATAGGCTACCTATTATTCCATTACTTGATCTAAGTAAACCATCATACAATACTACTGCTACGGTTGCAGCAAATAAGGCTATAGGCATCCATGCCTTGAACCTTCTAGTAGGTTGGGACTTTGGGATTATGAGTAACAGTAATGAGTCATCATGCTCACTCCTGCTTAACATAGCATGATAGCCAATACTATCAATCTCCCTAACCAATGAGACAAAATCCTTCTTAAGGTTCTTGCTATCTTCTATGTAGAACTCATATGTATTATTATCACTTATATAGTAGGTTTTAATAACAAACCTCTGTGCTACCATGGCATGTATGCTATCATCAATAGGCTTATCTCCATGCAGAGATTCCATTTATATTAATTACTACTATATCACTTTAATATCTTTGCTTTATTGATAAGGTTAAATATCCTTAATAAGGATAGATATAATGAGAGGAGATGCAAGTAGTGCTTAGACATGTAGGGGAGTACATGATAAGGAGATGTGAATATAAGGATCTAATCCATGTTATGGAGATAAATCTTACAAGTTTATCGGAGCATTACTCTGAGTACTTCTTTGAGGAGTTACTTAAAGAGTTCCCAGAGGCATTCCTTGTTGCTGAGTTGAACAATAGTATAGTAGGTTACATAATGTGCAAGTTAGAGTATGGATTCTCAAACTTTAGGAAGTTAGGATTCGTTAAGAAGGGGCATGTAGTATCCATAGCAGTATTAAAGGAGCATAGGGGTAAAGGATTAGGAACTGCACTTATGCAAGAAGCAATAAACGCAATGATCTCTAAAGGTTGCGATGAGGTTTATCTAGAGGTTAGGGTAAGTAATGAACAGGCTATAAGGGTATATGAGAAGTTAGGATTAGAGACAAGGTCTAGGTTAAGGGGATACTATAGGGATGGGGAGGATGCTTATCTAATGGCACGTGAGCTTAAATAAGATCATAATAATATAATTTATGAGTACCAACTATAATAATGATAATACTAGCATCACTACATTCTCTTACTTTGCTAAAGTATGTGAGAGTATAAGCCATACTAATAGTAAGAATGAGAAGGTAAGGATTCTAGCAGATTACCTCTCACTACTAGACGATGAGTCTTTAATTATAGCATGTACATTCCTCTCAAATAGAGCATTACATATCGATACAGGGTTAGAGCTTAATGTAGGTTACTCATTGCTATGGAGTGTGCTAGAGAGTATAAGCAAAGCATGCAAGGATGAGCTTATAGATGTATACTTGAAGTATGGTGATATAGGCATAGTTGCTGAGCATGCTGTAAATAAGATAGCAGTTAGACCATTGGTAAGAGTAGAATTAACATTAAGGTATGTTTATGAACAGTTTATAAATATAGCAAAGAAGGAAGGCAAGGACTCACTAAGCAAGAAGAAGGATATACTTGTAGGTTTATTTGCAAACTCATCGCCTATTGAGGCTAAGTACTTAGCAAAGATAATAGCTAATGAGTTAAGGATAGGTGTAGTTGAAGGACTGCTTGAGCATGCAATAGCAAGTGCATTTAATAAGGATTATAGTGCAGTTGAGGATGCGTATCTAGCATGTAATAACATTGCTGATTTAGCATTGCAGGCAAAGTATAATAGGTTAGACACAATAATAGTAAGACCATCTAAACCTATAGCATTTATGCTTGCTGATACACTAACAAGCATTGATAACCTTAAGGAGTATCCAAAGCCTCTAATAGTTGAGTACAAGTACGATGGTGTAAGGGCACAGGTTCATAAATACAACAGCAATGTAAAGATATTCTCTAGAGGGCTAGAGGATATAAGTAAGCAGTTCCCAGAGATAGTAGAAGGGATAAAGAGCATAATAACTAACGATGCTATACTTGATGGTGAGATAGTTGCATTTAAAGATGGCAAGATGTTAGCATTTAATATACTACAGAGAAGGTTAGGGAGGAAGGATTATTATTATCATAATGAGGATAATGATAGTAATCTTAAGGATATCATAGAGGTTAAGTATATCGCATTCGATATACTTTACTACAATGGGAAGATCCTACTTAAGGAGCCTCTGATAAAGAGGAAGGAGTTACTATTCAAGGCTGTAAATATCAATGGTAATAGTAATAAAGAGGTAGAGGTTGCATGGTATACTCTTGCTTACGATGAGCAGATAATCCATAATATGCTTAAGGAGAGCATAGATAAAGGCTATGAAGGTTTAATGATAAAGGATTCTTCATCATACTATAGAGTAGGTAAGAGGGGCAAGCATTGGCTTAAGTTGAAGGGTAGAAGGGATACAGTAGATGCTGTTATAGTTGCTGCTGAGTATGGGCATGGGAAGAGGGCAGGGCTATTATCAGATTACACATTTGCTGTTAAAGACTCAGACTCTCTTAAGGTAATAGGCAAGGCTTATACAGGGTTAAGTGATGAAGAGATAAGGGATCTAACCTTAAGGTTAAAGTCATTAACCATAAAAGATGAGGGTTTAAGGTTAATAGTTAAGCCTAGCATAGTTATAGAGGTAGAGTTTGATAGTGTAGTTAAGAGCAGTAGATACGATAGTGGTTATGCATTAAGGTTCCCAAGGATAAAGGCTATAAGATATGATAAGGGTATAGAGGATATAGATACACTAGATAAGGTTAAGGCTATGGCTAGTAGATAATGTTTATTTACACACAATAATCTTTAAGGTTCTATGTATAATAGGAGGCTACTTGGCTTGGTTGTATTTGTATCAAGCATAGTATTCTTAGCAGTCTATGCATGGCTTCTTTTGGTTAGTGATTACAGCATCATGGTTATTAAGTACACAGTACTTGCTATAGTAGCAGGGTTTGTAGGTCTCTTAGCATGGCTTGGGTTAACACTTACCACATCAGTAGTAAAGGATGGTATTGAGAGCCAATCCAATAATTAATTGATTAATTAATATCTCCTTACTACTATATCAGCAACCATCTGGTATGTCCTTGGGCTAACCTCCCTTACTACCCTGGTATCTGCTACTCTGTAATCCAACTCATAGCCTTTAAGTAAATCATTAACCTCTAGCCTACATGCCTCATGCACACTCCTCTTATTGCCTTTTATATGAGTAAAGTAATGGATATAGCACTCTTTCCCATGCTTTAATGCCATAATTGCATAATGCAAGTACTCTTTAGCCTTCTCTGGTAATGGCATAAGTACTCTATCTGCAGAGCATAATAGCCTGCTTTGTATTACATCCTTTGCATCACCTAGCATGGGTATAACGCTATCCTCAACATGGTTCATCTTAGCATTCTCTACGCAAAGTTCATATGCATAAGGGTTTATATCTATACTATAAATTCTGCAACCATGCTTCTTCTTTGCTATTATTATAGAGAATGTACATAAACCTGCGAACATGTTAACTATAACCTCCCCATCCATTACAAGTGATGCTATCCTTGCCCTCTCAGTTGATAACCTTGGGGAGAAGTAAACCTTTGCAAGATCAACCTTGAATATGCATCCATGCTCCTTGTATAATGTTAACGTTCTATCCTCCCCTGCTATATGCTCAAGATCCCTAACTCTGTAATCCCCTTGTACAGGGCTCTTCTGCATGAATACACATCTTACAGACTTTACATTCCTTAATATAGCCTCGCCTATGATATGCCTCTTCTCATATAGTACATCTGGTATCTTTATTACTGCTATATCCCCTATTATATCAAATGAGGAGTAGAGGTATCTTATCTCTTGCTCATTAAGTACATCCTTTAACGCTTCTTTAAGTATCCTCATAATAAGCAAATCTATTTAATATTGAAGTAATAAGTGTTAACTTATTGAGGCAGAATAATAATGATGAATAACAACAGTAACTCAAGCATTAATATTAGTTGTATAGAAGAGCTATCAACTCTATTCCCTAGATTATGCTATAAGAGCAACATACTTACTGTTATAAAGCATATAAATGCATTCTACTCTGGATATGCAAGCAATAATGCTAAAAGGTACCTATACAGAAAGGGTTTACTTCATAGATTAGGTAATAGCATAGGTAAGCATAGATATACACAGGTGGAGTACAAACCTACACTTAAATGTATCATTATAATGACCCTAGCACTGGAACCATTCAAAGATAATAGAGTAATCATGAATATGATAAGTGATGATGTATATAGAGGGAATAGGTTAGCATTGGCATTAGCAGTAATAGGCTTGGTTGATGGAAGGGATTCAAGCATTCATAATACAATAAGAGAGTATGCAAAGAACCATGTAATAGAGCATCTAGATGATACAACTATAGGAGACTTGCTACTTGAGTTCTTAAGTAAGAGGTTAGAGCAAGAGAGCACTAGCATACAAGGATATATCAATGTGTTAAAAGACTTTACTCCAAACACACTAGATTCTGTATTAAGAGTTATAATAACATCAGTTAAGCCTAGTGTTAATGATTACAATGCTTTCATAAATCTTATGCATGAGGTAGTTAGATTCTACTATGACCCAATAAGAGTTGCATATATGCATATAATAGAGGATAAGGATGACTTTAGAGAAAGGTTAGAGGAGTACAAAAGAAGTAATGATTTAGCAAAGATTACTGATGGTAAGGTTGAACTATCTATTAAATTAGATTCAAAGCATTCTAGATTCTTATCGATGCCATACTATATGCAGATAATGCTATTCAAGTTAATGCTAGAACCAAAGGAGTTTATGCTTAAAGAACTTGAGAGATATATATGGGATCACGCATAAATATAAGTATTATAATTTAAGGCAGCTTATATTAATTTTAGAATCAATAGTTGATAGATTAACAATTTAGCAAGTAGTTGATTTTATAAATTCTTTTTAGTTTATAATCTTTATTTATAATGTCTATATAATAATTTGTAATAAGTAAATTAAAGAAGATTTCTCGTCAATCATTTTATATTAATTATAAATCGATATATATATAAAGCTAAATAATATAGCATTAGTATGCCTCTAACAGGGGCTGCAGCCATAGGACAAGAAATGGCATCAGTACCATTCGACGAAATGATAAGGAACTTGCTCTTAGCAATGGTTGATGCGCAGAATGCAGCTAATATGGCGTTTGTACGAGGAGTGAAAGAACTTGCCGATGGCAGTCTTAAAATTCGAATAAGTTATAAGAAGAGTGATGGTAATACTTCTTCAACAATAGAAGGAACTCCTATAGCTTTTGGGATACTCCCAACTATGTTGCAGATACAGCAAGGTGTGATAGAGATTAAGATGGTAATAACTATGCAAAGAACACAAGAATTTACGATAAGCGGTAATCTTAAGATAAATTGGAAATTCTTTAGTCTATCTGTAGATGCAAAGTATTCTAACACATACTCATATAAGGTTGAGGCATCAAGTTACATAAGAATTCAGGTTGCACCTACCCCACCACCAGAACCGTTGATGGAGGTAATAAAACAAATAATGCAAGAGCAGAAACCACAACCACCATCTGAAGGATCTGAAGGATCTGGAGGATCTGGAGGATCTGGAGGATAGTAATCTAGATGACAGTAGTGGATTGACTATGGACATAGTGATATCAACAACCCTCAATAATTTTTTAAATATTTTAATAAATGATATAAACCATGCTATAGACAGCGCTAGAAAGGAAGCCATTAAGGCTAATAGTAGTGTGATATTTGTAGCAAATAAGATAGACCTTAACCTTAAATGCTCCATAGACTATGATAAAGATAATGCTACTATAATGGTAACTCCATCAAATGCAGTGGTATCAAACTACTATAACAAGGGTAACGAATCTCTAATTAGGGTGACATTTACTCCTATAATGGTGACCAATTATGGCAAGACCCACTCCTATTGATAATGAGTTAGCAAGGTTAAGGGCTGAGAATGAGCAGCTAAAGGCAAATATTGTTAATCTACAGCGTGAGAACGAGGAGCTTAAAAAGAGAGCTGTAGAAATGGAGAATCTTAAGAAAGAAACAGATAGGTTAAGGGCTGAGAATGAGCAGCTAAAGGCAAATATTGTTAATCTACAGCGTGAGAACGAGGAGCTTAAAAAAGGTTTAGGAGTAGAGGTTCAACCTATCGAGTTTATAAAATCATTACAAAGAGATCTTATAGATGTTCACCAATATGCTATAAGTCAAAATACAGAGACAACTTACGTAGTATCAGATCTTAATATACAACTCAAGACAATTGTTACACAGAAAGATGGCAAACCATTATTTAGATTACCATCAACCAAAGCTGATTTAACATTACAAGATAAGAGTATAAGCGAAGCAATGAGTACTATAAACATAAATTTGAAACCTATACCATTGTTAACTCAATCTAAACCAAAGGCATCACTACCAGTTGAGAGTATAGAGGGTATAGGTATAAAGATTGGTAACATGTTAAGGTCAAGGAATATAAACACTGTGAGGGATCTTGCATTAGCTGATGTAAAGGATCTAATCAGTATAGGTATAAGTGAGAAGATGGCTAGAGAGTTCATAGGTATGGCAAAGTTAATGCTAGAGAGCGAGTTTGTGGGTATAGAGGGTATAGATGAGCAGGCAGCAGAGTTACTTGTTAGAGCAGGTAAGGTTGACTCAAAGGAGAAGCTTGCTAGCAGTGATCCCCAAGAACTCTTCAATGTAATTAACAAGGGTATAAAGGAAGGGTTAGTAAAGGTTCCCAAAGATTATACGTTAACCTTAGATGATGTAAAGAGATGGATAGAATCTGCTAAACGTAAAACCCGATAATACAATCCCAAGCATTATAATGCATAATACACACCCTTCTCCTTCTGCTCCCTATCAAGCCTGCTATCTAACTTGTTTATCCTTGCCCTATTGCTCTCCTCATCACGCCTGAATGTTACTGTCATATCCTTAAGGAATAGGTTCATGCCTTCATGCTTCTTCAATGCACTGCTAGCATAACCCTCCCTGCTAGGCTTACCCTTGAAGACTATTATGCTATCAGATATCATATCTATAAGATGGATATCATGATCTATAACTATTGCAGATTTACCTTGTCCTTTTACAAACCTATGTATGAACCTTGCCAATGCTATCCTATCCTCTACATCCAAGAATGCTGATGGCTCATCAAGAGCATATATATCAGCATCTTTAAGCAGGCATGATGCTATAGCAACTCTCTGCAGTTCTCCCCCGCTAAGGTTCTTAACCATCTTATCATAAAGTTTCTTCAATCTTAAAGGTTCAACTATTATATTCTCCATACTAGAGCCCTCTATGCTCTTGCCATATGAGTCTGATAGCAGAGATCTAACATCATACTCATACTCCTGTATCAACTCAAGGTACTGTGGCTTATAGGATATCTTTGCATGTAATACCACAGAACCCTTATCAGGTTTATCTATTCCAGCAAGGATCTTCATAAGTGTGGTCTTACCTAGTGCATTTGCCCCAATCATGCACACAACCTCGCCCTTCCTTATCTTTGCATTCTTAGCAACTAATCTAAATGAGCCATACTCCTTCTCAATATCTGTATACTCTGCAACAACCTCATCAAGTATTAGATCCTCACTGCTTGATATGCTATCAAATGTGAATGCTCTGCTTCTAAACCTAACATTTGTACTGCTAAGGTAACCGCTCAAGAACTCATTTATCCCTGTCTTAGTACTCATTATATCAGATACTATCCCATACACACTAGGCTCACCATAGAGTATGTGCATGTAATCGCTAAGGTAATCAAGCATTGTAAGATCATGCTCAACTATCATTACACTCTTGCCTTGCTTTGCTATGCTATGGATTACCTTAGCAACCTCAAGCCTCTGGTACACATCATTGTAAGATGATGGTTCATCGAAGAAGTAAAACTCAGCATCCCTGCTACATGCTATAGCAATAGCCAACCTCTGCAACTCTCCCCCACTCAACTCATCCACATTCTTATCTAAAGAGTCCTTAAGGTTAAGCATATCAGCATACCTTAAAGCATAGCCATTCTCATCATACTTTGCAAGTAGATCCTTTGCACTACCCTTGTATACCTTTGCTATAAGGTAAACCTGCTGTGGTTTTATAGACACCCTTATCTGCTTGCTTATCAATGCCTTAAAGTAATCCTTAAGCATTGTACCCTTAAAGTGCTCTATAACCTCTTCCCATGATGGCTCAGAGCCATCGTATCTACCAAGGTTTGGTTTTAGTAACCCAGCAAGTATATTAACTACAGTACTCTTACCCATACCATTCCTACCAAGTAAACCTACAACAGCATCCTTCCTTGGTATAGGTAGATTATAAAGCCTGAACGCATTCTGCCCATACTGATGTATCTTATGCTCCTCCAACTCCTCTGCAAGTTTAACTATGGTTATTGCCTCAAATGGGCACTTCTTAACACATATACTACATCCATTACATATACTCTCATCTATAACTGCTATAGCCTTGCTTCTATCCTCTTCATTGCTTAAGGTTATACACTTGCCCCCATCCCTGTTCAATGGGCAGAATGCTATACACTCTAGGCTACAGTTCTTAGGCTTGCAAAGATCCTTATCTACTACAGCAACCCTAGCCATGATAGATGAAGTATGACAATAAATAAAATATAAAGATTGACTTACTTGCTTATAGTTCTTATTCTTACCCAATAGTATCTGTAATCATACTTTATGAACTCACTTTATGCATTATATATCAACTCCTTCAAAGTATGATATACATAATAATAATAATTATCCTTTATGATCTCTCTTAACATCCATTATCTCTGCATCAGATACAACCATAACCTTATGCTTACCCTTCTTAAGTATATACTGTAATGCATCGTTAACGCCTCTAAATGCTACTACACCTAACCTCTTTATGTATACATCTGGTAGCATAGTTACTAAGCATAACTCGTACCTCTTCTTAGCATCATTCAATATATTAACATACTCTAAGCCCTCCACATACCCCTCATAACCTGTACCCTCTATGAGCATCCTTAATGCTTTACTGAAGCCCCTTCTGCACTCTGCTAACAGCACTATTATACCACCATCCTTAACATACTCCATAATATTCCATAATGCTAGTAATGCATCATCTAAAGTATCAGATACAGAAGGGTTTATCACACATACCTTACAATTATCTAGATCCTGCTTGATAAGCATACTCTTAACAGCATCATAAGACTCATTTACATCAGTTACAGATAAGGCTAGAAGCCCAGTATCGTTGTATAGTAACTCTATGGATATACCATCTAATCCATTAATAATATAATCATATGGTTCCAGCACGCCTTGCTTAATGTAATTAGCATATGCATTACTCATAACCTGAGCATTGCTCCTTATAAGCCTGCTCAATGTGCATGAGTATCTGAATATAGGGTCTACTGCTGCACGTGATACGAATATGAACCTGCCATTTATGTTACTTGCATTAATGTACTTTATGCCTTTAGCCTTGGCTATATCAGCCCTTGTTGCATAAATATCTACACCTTTATTACTAAGCATATTAACTATGCTTAACGCAATCTCAGATGTATCTAGTAGTATTATGCCATCGTATCCTTCTATACCATTTAACCTCTCCTTTATCTCCTCATACTTCATAGGCTGTATGCTAACCCTGTAGTGTTTGAGCAGGTTCTCACCCTTAACATCAAGTATAGAATAACTGCTCCCATACCTTAACCATAGTTCTGGCATAGCAAAGGTATATAATATATGCATATAATTAAATCTACATGCTACAAGAGTTAGCAGAGTTCTTGCTTAAATCCAACTCAATAAGATTTGGTCTATTCAAGCTCTCTAGTGGGAAGGAGAGTACATACTACATAGATCTTAGAACACTACCTAGTTTCCCAGCTTACTTTAAGATGGCTATAAATGCGTTAAAGGAGAGGGTTGAGAAGCATGTAAACCTAGACTCTATAGATTACATATGTACCATACCTACGGCTGGTTTGGTATATGCATCAGCATTAGCATACACCTTAGATAAAGGTATGATATATGTTAGGAATGAGCCAAAGGATCATGGTACTACACAACTGCTAGAGGGTTACCTTAAGCATGGGTCCAATGTACTCCTGCTAGATGATGTTGTAACTACTGGAAGATCTTTACTTCATGCTGCTAATGTTGTAAGAAGCAATGGTGGTATTGTAGAGTATGCATTAGTACTAATAGATAGGTGTGAGGGTGCTAGTAGAATGCTAGCAGGTAATGGTATAAGGCTTGTGAGTGTAGCAAGGATAGATGAGATAGCAGAGATCTTATACAACTCTAATATGCTAGAGGAGGATATGCTTAAGGCTATAAGACTACAGATAAGGGATCAAAATAATTTATTTATATAATTTGATCAAATAAAACTCGTTTATTATTCTTATTTGTATATCATAAGGTTCTTCTCCTCAAGCAGTATATGTAGATTCTGTACTGCTCTATAGACATCCTCTTCCTTCTTTGCCCCTGTACATACTAACTTGCCAGAGGCAAAGAGCAGTATTACAGTCTTAGGATCCATCATTCTATGTATAAGCCCTGGAAACTGCTCTGGCTCATACATGCTTCTAGGGAGTGTCCTTGCTGCTTGCTCTAGATGTATCTTACCTCCTAGGCTAGCAGATGCAACTATATTCTGTATCTCTATGATAGGCTCGTTCTCTATAGGTATACCTGCCTTCTTTAATCTACTTACTACTGTCTTAACAGCCTTCTTAGCCTGCTCCTCAGACTTTGAACCAGTGCATACCATCTTGCCTGAGCTGAATATCAATGTAGCCGTCTTTGGTACCTTTAATCTAAATACTAGTCCTGGGAACTGATCAGGATGGTACTCAACATCTGGGAAGAGTTGAGTTATCTGATTTAGATTTATGGTTTGGTTAACAGTTGCAGATGCAACTACATTCTCTATGCTTATTACTGGTTTTGTTTGTGGCATCCCTATCTACCTTATAAATATAGGTATATAAACCCTATATATACTAAGCATTCAGTAGATAAATGATGATCTAAAACAAATAACTAACTATAACTAACTATAAAATCCTCTTCTCTATCACATTCTCATACTCTTCTTCTATAGCATTAAGTATATCCATGCTATTTATATTATGCATGCTCTTTGCTATTGTGGCTATACATGCACCTCCTGCACCAACACCCTCCTTAACGAAGCCCTCAGCATATGCTCTTAACCCTCTCTTCTTTGATCTATCTAGTAATGGGTCATAGTAGAGTAATGGTACACAATCATCTATAGATGCAACTAGCCCTTTTATATCAGCAGAGTTATCATTGATAACATAGGATGTTGTAGCAATAGCAATGTTATCTAGTATCCTATTATCTCTATCATCATCTATAATACTATTTATGCAAGACTTTATGATTGCAAGTATAGCAGCCATCTGAGTGCCTCCAGCAAGTATAACCTTTGTATTAGCATACCTTATTGCACCAATGCTTAAACCTGCTACACAAGGCATCATTGGATCACCAAGCATAGAGATTGCATCCAATGGTCTCTTTGCTAAAGAGCCTATATCTATCCCAGCACTCTTCATACCATCATAAGCAACCTTTAACTTAATGTTATGTGGGTTATCTGGCATGCTACTACTTACCTTAAATCTAGCATCTATGCCTAAGGCTAGCATAACAGCTAGTGCTGTTGTTGTACCTGCTGGTATACTCTCACCTATAACTAAGCATGATGAGCTCTTACCCAATATACTTCCTAACTCTATGCTTGAGTAGAATGCGTTATTAACATCTTCAATGCTTAATGCCTTGCCATATGCTATGTTACAACCATGTCTAACTGCTAGTGTGTAGTGAGGTATCATGGGCTTAACCTTGCTGCCAGAGTCTATAACATACACAGGTATATCCATTAACCTTAATGCTGCCCTGGTTATTAATGCTGGTGTAGGCTTGCCATCTGGTGTTGCTGGAATGGCATCTATGCACTTGCATATTCCAGAGTAAAGGAACTCTGCATCTGCAGGAGGAGTATACTTGATCATATCCTTATTTGCCCCTGCAATGGTTATCCCATCTATCTCTGCAGTCTCTGTGTATGCTATTGCTAGTATGAACAGAGACTCCTTACCCTCTATGCTCTTAATGAACTCTTTACCCTTGCTTTCATTCAATGCTATCTTTATTGAACTCATTCCTCTAAAACCCGTTCATGAACTTAATGAACTCTTCCTTGCTCATTGGCCTTAGTACAGGGTTGCTTGCCTTCTCTCTTCCTATAGTTGAGTATCTCTCATCACCATAATCATGCCCTGGATATATTGTTATGTTATCATCAAGCATAGATAACCTCTTTAGACTATCATACAACTCTGATGCACTACCCCCCTCAAGATCAACTCTACCACATGTACCTACAAATAGAGTATCCCCTGTAAACAGCATGTTTTCAGCAAGTAAACATATGCTATCCTTTGAGTGCCCTGGCGTGTGTATTACTATTACCTTAACGTAACCTAACTCTATTGTACTATTATCATCAACCTCTATATCCTTGCTTAAAGGAGCGTTCTTATGCATAACTATCTTTGCAGTAGGGAATATAGCCTTTAACTGCTCATTCCCTAGTATGTGATCAAAGTGTGTATGTGTATTTATTATATACTCTAGTAGTAGATTATTACTCTTTATTACCTCTACAACCCTTTCAAGATCCCATGAAGGGTCTATAACTGCTGCCTTCCTAGTCTCACTATCCCATATTATGTATGTAAAGTTAGCCATATGCCCAACCTTTAACTGCTTAAGCATTAGCATTAGAACTCACTTGAGTAATGAGTTATTTATTATTTATCTATCTATCTGTAATGCAGTATTGTATTCACTGCTCAGCCTCAGGTGGTATACCTATGTTCCATACTATAACATTACCACTTGTCTTACCATTATCTATAAGCAAACCATTCTTTAATCTATGGAATGTTATGGTAAGATCTGCCTTTACACACTTCCCATATGTATAGCCATTATCAGGGTCTAGACCAGAAGGTATATCTACTGCTACCTTGTATGCCCTTGAACTATTTATTGCATCTATAGCACTAGCATATGGCTCCTTTATATCTCCTCTTATACCAGTACCAAATATACCATCTACTATTAGATCAGCACCATTTATAATACTCTTAATATCATCATCTAGATGCTTTACCTCTATCAATCTTATGCTACTCCTCATCTTTGCAAGTATGCTATAATTTGATCTAGCCTCCTCTGTCTTTATACTATCCATGCTCCCAAGTAGTATTACTGTAACATCTGCACCATGGTATGCAAGATGCCTAGCAGAGACCATGGCATCCCCACCATTGTTACCTAAGCCACAGATGACAACTACCTTACAACCCTTTATGCTCTTACCCTGCTCATTGTAAATTCTTACTATATTATATGCTATACCAGCACCAGCATTCTCCATCATGAGCAACCTTGTAACACCCATCTCATGTGCTCTCTGCTCTATCTCCATCATCTCCTTGCTTGTTATAGCCCTAGTAGAATCCATACAGATTCATGCATACAGATTTCAATTTATATCTAGCTTTGGATACGATTAGGGTATGAGCAATGATATAAAGGGTTCTTTAGAGCTTGCTATGGAGCATCTTAAGAGTATAGAGGAGAGGAGGGAGAGGATTATAAAGGGGAGTAGGGATGCTCTTATGCTCTGTAGTAAATCTATAGTAAGTATACATGCTAATAGGATGAGTGATGCATTAGAGCATCTAAGCAAGGCAAAGAGTATAATAGAAGAGCTTAAGCAAGTAGCAGAGGAGGATCTACAATCATATATAATACCTGTTGAGGCAGAACTTGTAGAGGCTCAAGCATTGTACAGTATATTAACAAAATATAACATACCATCACTTGATGAGTTGAATGTTAATGCAAGGTCATACATACTAGGCTTACTTGATTGTATAGGAGAGTTGAAGAGGCAGGTGTATGATAAGGTTAGGGAGGGTAAGAGCATTGAAGCATTCAAGTTATTTGAGGTTATGGAGTATCTATACTCTTCATTGCTTCAGTTTGCTATGTATGATAACATACTCCATGGTGTAAGGAAGAAGGTGGATGTTGCTAGGGTATTGGTTGAGGATGTTAGGGCAATGCTAACTGAGGAGGCTAGGAGGCAGGCAATAATAGAGAGTATTGATAGCATAAGACGTGTAAAGGAATAGATGTACAATAGAGGTAAGATAAGCCAAGAACTGCTTAAGAGGGTAAGGGATTACCAGAGTAAGATGTCTTGTAGGGTTGTTAAGTATGATACATTAACTGATATAAGGTATGTATGTGGTGTTGATGTAGCATACGATAAATATGATACAGCATACGCTGTAGCAGTAGTTGTAGATCTTAATAGCAAAGAGGAGGTAGATAAGGCATACTCTATATGCAAGGTGTATGTACCTTACATAAGCACTTATCTATTCTTAAGGGAAGGCGCTCCAATGCTAAGGGTTCTTAGGAGGCTAGCTAGTAGTTATGATATAATATTGATAGATGGGAATGGTATACTACATCCAAGATACTTTGGGGTAGCATGCTATATAGGCATGCTTATGGATAAGCCTAGCATAGGGGTTAGCAAGAGCCTATTATGTGGGCATATAATAGATGATGATGTAGTGTTAGATGGTATTATAATAGGGAAAGTACTAAGACTAAGGAATAAAAGTATATATGTAAGTATAGGGAACAAGGTAAGCCTTGATACTGCTGTAAGCATAGTTAAGGCACTAAGTTACCCTACTAGATATATGCAAGAGTTACCTTTACCCTTACCTTTACCATTACTTCTTGCACATAGGTATGCTAGTGCACTGCGTAGATCTCAGGCCTAACCTTGAACCTCTCAAATGCCTCATTAAGTATATGCATCAGCCTATTATGCCACTCATTGAACTTATCTGGGCTTGAAGGGTAGTTCATGTAATGCTCAACTAATATCTTGTTCTTCTCTGCTGTATACCTCAAGCCCTCAGCTGTCTTCCTATGCAATATACCTCTTATAAGCATACTTACCTTATCCACATAACTGAAATCTGGGTGCTCACCTTGGGTTATCTTCTCAACATCTAACTTAGATATGAAGTGCTTCATACCATAGTTTATCTGCTCATTAGATAGTGTCTGCAAGAACCTTCTAAAGACCTCAAGTCCAGCGGTCTTGTAACCATACTCATTTATATAGTCTATGTTATATTGCCATAAGGAGTATTCACTGTAATCACATGCCTCAATTGCATTAACAGCATCTCTACCAGCAATAACGCCAGCTATGATTGCTGGTCCTATACCTCCAGCATCCAATGGCTTTGGCATCCATGCAGAGTCTCCACATAGCATATAACCATTTGCCACCAAGCAATCGTTCTGTCTTCTAACAGATACCTGCCATGTACCCCAAGCATTACCCTGATCCTCAAAGCCATCAGCAAGCCTAGGATTGTTTATAACTGGGTTTCTTGCTATATAAGCATCTATTAGAGACTTTAGGTTATCATTCTTCTTAAGAACCATATTCCTTAACTCTAGGCTCTTATGCTGAACACCTAAGCCTATGTTAACCTTGTTCTCGCCCTTAGGGAATACCCATGCATAGCCTCCAGGGGCTATCAACTGGTCTAGGTGTATTATAGCATAGTCTGGGTCAAAGTATGTTTTATCATCCCTTGACCTATCGAACCTAAGTATATATCTACCAGTAGCCTCAAGGTCATCCTTGTCTATACTCCTTTGTATGTAACTCCTTATTGGTAAGGTTGATCTAAGCATGGATGCTATACCAGTACAGTCTATAACTATCTTAGCAGTAGCCTTGAATGGTTCATTGGTCTTAAGATCTACTCCTTGAACCCCTTTAACATAACCATCCTCAGCTATAACCTGTCTTAATGCAACATTCCATCTGAACTCTACACCTAACTTTAAAGCATAATTAAGTTGCTTTAAGGGCAGTAACCTTCTATTAAGTATGTAACCCTCACCATCAAAGTATATGGCAGTCTCATGGTCTGGTGAGTATGCTACAACACCCTTTACCTCTCTCTCTATCTCAGGTTTATCTAACCTTAAGCCTATATGTCTGCTCATATAATCAACGTTCTTCTTGCCTACAGCATCACCACATACCCAACCATTTATACACTTCTTACCAGCCTCATGCTCATCATTCCTATCAACCACAAGTATCCTTAGATTACCATTGCTATACTTAGCTGCACTACATGCAGCTACCATACCTGCTATCCCTGCACCTGCAACTATTATATCGTAATCATAATATCCATTACTACCCTGTTTCATACGTTAACCCATACCATATTAACTTAAAACCCTTTCTATTACATCTATCTATTATTATTATAAATGGGTCGGACTGTCGCGAGGTCTTCATTGCATTTATGCTCAGCCTGGAGCGGCTCTTACCTCATCCCCATCTATATTCTTGTATGCTATTAATAACAGTTGCTTCTTAAGTGATCTTAATGTACCTGAGGTTAGATATGTCTTTATACCAATTGACTGTAGTATATTCATAACTTGCCTATAACGCTCAAGGTTACATCTTATTACAATGAACCTATCCTTTATATCATGGTTTACCTTTCCTCTTAGATTAATAAGTACAATATTTGCTTTAAGAAGATCATCCTTACCATACATCTTCTCATACTCGTGTTTTATACTCTTTATCTGTGCTACTGCATTGTAATGTACCTTATCTGCTAATATGTACCTCTTCTTAATCCTCATGCCTATTAATAAGCATATATCTTAGATCTTCCAGTATTTTCTTTTGCATGCCTCCTGCTATCTTAAACCTTATCCTTATGGAATCTGTTTGTGAGAGTATTATCTTACCTTTAATCATATCCTGCTTGCTTAGCCTTATATAGAATAGACCTTTATCGGTATATAATGTAAAGTTATTGTATAGATGCATAATATCTTCATAACTTAGTGAGGAGAGTAACTTATATGCTAGATGTGTAGCCTTTTCTGCAGTAAGTGTGCATCTTAGTAGTATTATCTCATTACCAAAGTGACCAGTAAGTTTAGTTGCAGTGAACTCACTTGTATCTAAGAGGTTGCTATTTACAGCATCAAGTACCTTCTCCATACTCTCAGTTGCATGTACTATCAACTCAATATCAGCAGATGCGAATCTTACATGCATACACTAACCATAATTGTTGTATCATATTTATTTTAAACAGATCAATAAATAATTATTGTCTCTAAATTAGGAATAATATCTTCTATACATAATCTCTACCTGTATACTTATAATTAATTAGGTTACATTTTAACTTAAGTTTCTATTATCTGAATTAGTTATTCCATGCTTGTAGTATGTTGTACTTGAACTAACTTTGCCTTACCAAGTAACTTTGTCTTCCACACTGCTACAAATCTAACATTAACTATATCCTTAACCCTATTGTGTATATCAGCATTAAGCTTTGGTCCAACTACTGCTTGTATGAACTGATCTACATTAAGGTTTGGTACTTCTCTGCTAAGAACCTCATCCATAGCCTTACGTATATCATGCTTCTTTGATGAGTTTATCCTCTTCTGTGTGAATGCTACAACATATATTCTAAATGTATAACCATCAGATGTTGTATAATCCTTGATGAAGTTAACCATAGATGTACCCTTCCTTACCAGACTCTTAAGAAATTCTCTTGCATATTCATGACCTTTAAAGTATGTGTATGCATCCTCCCCATCTATAGATTCTATCTGGAAGTACAGTTTTATAGCATGCTGTTGGGGATCTGTATGCCATAGATCAAATAGTGTACACTCTATTACCCTCCCTTTTGAATGCTCTTCATCAGTAATAGGTATGTATGCTATAGCTTGATTACCAAATACCTTTGGTGCATGAACTGTAACCCATCTCTTATCCCTCCATTTATCTCTAACCTTACCACTCTTCTTACTAACCATTATTATAGCAAGTTAAGAACCTTAAATATATATTATTTTCCTCTGCATGGTATAACCTCAATATCATTCATGTATGGTCTTAATACTTTAGGAACTATTATGCTACCATCCTCCTGCTGGTAATTCTCCATTATTGCTACTATGGTACGCTCTGTAGCAACTAGTGTTGAGTTTAGTGTATGAGCATACTTGCTCTCCTCATTTGGTTTATCCCTATACCTTATCCTTAACCTCCTTGCCTGGAAGTCTAAACAGTTAGAGCATGAGACTATCTCTCTATACCTATTCTGTGCTGGCATCCATGCCTCTATATCGTATGTCTTTGCTGATACCTTGCCAAGCTCTGATGAGCATAATAGTACTACCCTGTAAGGTATCGCTAGTAGTCTAAAGAACTCCTCTGCATTACTTATAAGCATCTCATGCTCATCCCATGACTGCTCTTGCTTTGCAAATACAAACTGCTCAACCTTCTCAAACTGATGCACCCTGAATATGCCTTTTGTATCTCTACCATGTGCACCAGCCTCCTTCCTGAAGCATGGTGTTACTCCAGCATAGCGTAATGGTAGTTTATTACCATCAAGTATCTCATCCATATGCATTGCAGCTATAGCATGCTCAGCAGTACCGATAAGGTAAAGGTCCTCACCCTCTATCTTATATATAACATCAGCAAAATCGCTAAGCATTATAGCACCTTCCATTGCCTTACGGTTTATCATGTATGGTGTCTGTACAAGGTTAAACCCTTTCCCCTTGATGAAATCCAATGCAAAGTGTATTAGTGCATAGTTAAGCAGTACTAACTCATTAAGTAAGTAGTAGAACCTTGATCCTGATACCTTTGCTGCTCTCTCTGTATCTATAAGTGATAAACCTAGTTCTATATGATCCTTAACATTGAAGTTAAACCTTTTAGGTTCCCCCCAGTATCTTACTACAACGTTATCTTCCTCACCCTCTCCATAAGGTACTGTTACATCTACAAGATTTGGTAATCTTAGCATTAGTTCATTATACTCCCCTTCTACACATCTCATCTCCTCTTCTAACCTCTCTATATCTACTGATAGAACCCTCATATTGTTAAGTTCATCCTCAACGCTCTCCCCTCTCCTCTTCTTTAATGCTATGCTCTCTGCTATAACATTCCTCTTATGATTAAGTTCTTGAATCTTGCTCATAAGCATACGTCTCTTCTTATCCAACTCCAGTAACTTGTCCAATGGGAAGTCTATGCGCCTCTTCATAAGCATATCTCTTATAATATCTGGGTTATCCCTTAGTATCCTTGGGTCTATCATCTTTATGCACCTTTAGAGTTAAGTACTTTGTTCATAACATCTATATGCTCTAATACTTCATCTATGGTTGATGCTAGAGTACGTATACTCTTATCATCATTACATCTAGCCTTGAACTCTAATACTATATTAGCACTATCATTATTGTTATTATTACTTAACTTAAACTCCATCTCCAGACTTTGTGGGATATTAACGTTATCTGGTATTAATGCTTTAAGTATAGACTCAGCCCTTTTACGATCATCTATGCTTATAACCAATGTAACCTTTGTATAAAGCTGATCCTTTATATCATTACTCATACTTGATCTTATTTATTATTATTATTCTCTACAATCTTTATTGCTATTATTTATTGTTTGATTACTGCCTTCTTCATGCATTCCATGAACTCATCAAGCATGTTAGCACTAATCCTAGCACCAGCAGCTGCATCATGCCCTCCTCCAGTACCATTGCACTTACTAGAGCACTCTCTCATAAGCATGCCAAGGTTAACATCTATGCTACAGTTTATGCACTTCCTTGCTGAGAACTTGTATGTACCATCGTTTGCATTAGTCTTAACTACAAGTACTTTACCTTGGAATATCTGTGCCCCACTAAGGAGTGAGGATACAGCACCAAGCATATCCTGAGCTATTAGAGCATCGCCATTTATTACAACCAAACCTCCATAATCGCTTATCCTCCACCTCTCATTGTTCATTATACTTGTTATGTAGTGCCTTAATGTCTTCCTATACTCATTAACTATACTCTCTCCTTCCTTAAGCATAGAACTCCTATCCCCTAAGCATACTGCTATACCAACCCCAGGCTTGCCTATCCTTGCACATGCATTCAATAGATTACTGAACTCCCTAGCATCCCTAAGCATGCTCTTCTTATCCTCCCTTACAAGGGTATATACATAGCCTATAAGTTCATCTACTATGGTGTTTGCTCTGCTATTATTTAAGCTGGTATATCTTGCTATAGCATCTATTATCATACTCTTCTCCTCACTACTCAACTCTGCTATAGTCCTCCATCTACCATCATCCTTTAACCTTAGCCCTGTTGAGGTTAGTAAGGAATAGTATGCATCAACGTTCCATGTTAATCCATCTATGTAAGGATATGATGTGTATGCTAATGCCTCATGTATTGCTCTTGTCTCTCTGCCAACAACCATTATATCCATATCTATGCTCAAGAGTCCTATCCTTCTAGCAGTCTCTGCAACCTCTAGATTTAAGCCTAGAAGAGACTTCCTCTCCCCCTGATCTTGTCTATCTGCTACCATGGAGACTACTGCTAATGCTGAGAGATCCTCATTCCTAGGATCTAATCCATAGGCTACCTTGTAAGCCATGGTACCAGCACATGCCTCCTTACCTCCATCTATATTGAACTTCCATGCATTACATACTCTATCATCATGCACCTCATACTCTGGTAGTTGATGGTGATCTATAACAAGCCATTCCTTGCCTTTGCTCTTGCCTATATGCTCATCTATAGCATCTGCTAAACCAGCCCCAAGATCAGTGAATATGTAAAGGTCATGCTCCTCATCTGCTATACTTGCTAACACATTTGGGGTTAGATCACTTACACATCTTAACAAGCATCTCCCCCCTCCCCTAACTATAGCCTTTGTTAATATGCTACCAGAGACTAGACCATCAGCATCAGTATGAGTTATTACCATAATCCTCTTATAACCTCTAATGGCATCATATATAATAGAGCAGAACTTAGATAGGAATGAGTCTAAACCGTTATACATGGATGGAGAGCAGATAACTCAATATATAATGGTTAAGTTACTATCCTTTTGATAATCTACTAAACTAAATAAATATAAAAAGGAAGGGTTTTTACCTTCTTCTCTCCTCTGGTAGTAGACCAATACCTTCCCTCTCGTAGTATCTCTCAAGCTCTTGTACCCAGGTCTCCCTTGCTGTACCACCGATACCCTTATGTCTTATCCAGTATGCAATAACACTCAGTAAGAATACACCGAACATCATTGTACCGAATATGTAAATCATTACGTCATAGAATAGTGGGTCATATGCTGGTCCTATCTGTAGCACTATACTCTTTATTCCCATCATCAGTGTTGTAATATCCATTAGTATAATGGAGTAGGTACGTAAATATATACATTTCCGTTAGGTATTATAAAAAATTACAAAGCAAATACAAAAAGAATAAAGTTATTTATTTTATTTAATTATAGACCATGCTATGCCTTCTGTGGTGCCTTAGGCTTCCTTAGTGCCATAGCAAAGAATGCTGCAGATACACCTCCAAATATGGCACCTAGAGCAGCAACGTAACCACCAAGCTCACCGAATGTTCTACCTAACATTGGGGTACCTGACCCATATGCACCTGATTGCTCTGCAGTAATTATTCTCCTCTTTGCAAGTATAGCAGTCTGTGTGCATGCGAACTCTGGTATACCTAGTTTCTTGCACTCCTCTAACTGCTCTGGGGAAGCAGTTATATCTGTACCAGCACCGCCACCGCCATACAACTGTGCCATGGCTATATTTGCACTGCTCAACCCTAATGCAATTACTCCAGCCATAATGCTTAATATGGCTAACTTATTCATTTAATTAAATAAAGCAAATGATGTATATAATCTTTCCCTTATGTAATAATAAATTATTCAATAGTAATACTTTAATTATTCCCATTGGGTAAAAAGGATGGATGGCTAGAGTACATGCGCATAGGAAGGGTAAGTCACACTCAACTAGACCCATACAGGTTAATGCTACATGGGTTAGGTTAAGCAAGGAAGAGATAGTTAACTTGATAGTTAAGATGGCTAAGGATGGTCTAAAGCCTAGTGAGATAGGTATAAGGCTTAGGGATGAGTATGGTATACCATTGGTAAAGAAGATACTAGGCAAGTCAATAACAAAAATACTAGAGGAGAATGGGATAAAGGGCATGCCTGAGGACTTGAGCAATCTATTAGCAAAGGCTGTTAGGCTTCAGAGGCATCTAAGCATACATAAGAGTGATAGTAATAACATAAGATCACTTGAGTTGATAGAGGCTAAGATACATAGGTTAGCAAAGTACTACAAGAGAGAGGGCAAGATACCACAAGAGTGGAAGTATAAGACAGTTATAGCACAGCTAGAGTAATATCCTTTACTTACTTAAGGAATGGGTTAAATATGAAGATAAATTATAATATATTAATATAAATAGTATAGTTATGAGTACATTGTTTTGTTGTATTGATAATAATTGATTTAGTTATTATTCAATTAAAGTTAGAAGAAACAAAACAAAAAGATAGATAAAAGAAATATTTGATTATGTTATCATATAACCTGTGATTATGTTATCATATAACCTGCCAAGGTCTTGTTGCAAATGATATGCCTAATCCAACTGCTATGAGTATAGTCTGGTATGCTACATTTGCTACTGACATGGGTTTCTCTGTAGGCTCACCTTCTACTACTATAGACATACCTGGACCTAGACCTGGACCTACACTTGCAATATTAAGCTGTGTATGAGCATGGTATGTACCTGGCTCTAGTGCAGATAAGCATAGTTTATAGGATACTTCTCCACCACCAGGTATGGTGAATACGTTACCTGGGGGATCTCTTGATATGAACTCCCACCTGTTACCTGCATTAGTGGACTCTGTGAATAATGATATCCATGCATTAAGGTTCTGCTTAACTTGGCTAACAAGCCTACCAGTAACTATAAGTACATCCTGCCTCCTTGCTGGATCACATCCCATAGCATCAACCTGTTTAAGTGTTTCAAGATCACTTTTTCCAAATGTCCTCTTTGCAAACTCTGCTTTGGTTATAAGCCTAGTTGCTGAGAATGTCTCATCCTCTATCTTTACGAATCTGCTCTGTAACTGTGCCTGTACACCATGGGCAAAGGCATCCTTCATAATTGGTGCTAAGGAGCCAAATGCTATCACTGTAACTACAATTGCTAGTAGTGTTGCATGCAGCAACTTCATTATTAGAATCTTGTACTAAGGAGCATATATATTTTTACTTTAATATCCACTTCTAGCATCTAGAAGAAATTTCTTTATTTAAGATAGCATGTTAAGAACTTTTACGTAGATAAAAGTAAAATGCAAATAATATATATTAAAAATTATTAAATATACCAGAGACTAACTCATTTTACCACTTTATGTTTTGGTAATTATAAGAAGGTAAACTTAATAAGAGCCATTCAATTATAATTATTTTAATGTCTAAGAAAGAGGCTCCAAAGGATGAGATAGAACGTATGATAGGCAGAAGAGTAGAGCATATGAAGGGATTGTACATAATTGGTGCAATAATGGCTTGGGCAGCAACAGCATTTGGTGTCTGGGTAGGATTCACATACTATTCATGGGCATATCCATTCAGTTCTGGGATGTATGCACTAAGTGTATTAACCGTTATAATCGTATTCGCCTTCATATTCATATGGAAAGTTGCAATGGAGAAGCCTGCAATCCCATAAATTATAATTCTTCTTTTCTTTGGTTTTATTTTTAATAAATTAATGGCACTATTCTAGAGTAAGTTTTATATATACGCTTTTAGTACATTAATTTAATGGTCTGGGTTAGAAGGACTATACACTACCTATTCATAGTAGTAGTTGCAGTCAACTCCACACTATTGACAATAAATGCAGGAGACTACATATTCTACTCTGACTGGATGTGGACATCCTTTGTAATATTCAACCTTAGCCAATCAACAATGCTTGTAGTAGGTGCAATCTATTACCTGCTCTTTACAGGTGTTCCAGGTACAGCAACATACTACGCTACAATAATGACAATATATACATGGGTTGCAAAGTGGGCATGGATAGGAGGCTTAGGATACCCATACGACTTCATGATAGTCCCAGTATGGATACCAAGTGCAATGCTGTTAGATCTAGCATACTGGGCTACAAAGAAGAACAAGCATGCAGCAATACTCATAGGTGGTTCTCTGTTAGGCATGTCAATGCCATTGTTCAACATGATAAATCTATTGACTGTACATGATCCATTGGAGATGGCATTCAAGTATCCAAGACCTACTCTACCTGCATACCTAACACCAATAGAGCCACAGGTAGGTAAGTTCTACAATAGCCCTGTTGCATTAGCAGCAGGTATAAGTGCTGTAATTAGTGTACCAATGGCTGCCTTAGGAGCAAAGTTGAATACATGGACATACAGATGGGCTGCAGCTTGGAGCAAGTGGGACTAGAATTTAATACAAATAAACATTTTACTTTCTTTTTATAATTTTTAATTTCTAATAAGTATCCATTTTAGTAAATACTAATAATAAGCATTATATAAATACAAAATTAAATTAACTATTAATTAATAATAAAATTAAAAACAAATCAAAATAATAAATTGGTAATTTTACTTATGCGACCTTCTGGCTGATATTCCTATGAAGTATGCTATACCCACTCCTAATCCCACTATCAAAGGCATTGCAGCTGTAACCATGGTCTCTGGTTTACCCCATGTCTGTGCATGAGCACTAGGCATAACTGCTGCTACTGCTGCCAATGCTACAATCACAAGCACTGCAAGTATGCTCATACTGTAACCCTTCATCATCTATACATTAAATTAACTTAAATATAACTATAACGATTGCTATATTAAATAAATAATTGATCATGTTATCTGGTGTAAAGTGAATTATACTATATTGGCAGAGTAAATGTTAAATCCTTCAATATCGTATCTAATCCATGCTACTATACTATATGCTTGGAGGCGCTGGAGCCTTAGGGGCATTCATCATTGTAACAATGCTAGGTATGCTATTAAATACATCAAGTCAAGATTACTCTTTGGAGGTTGATGCATTTAAGGATAGGATAGATGTAGGTGAGATATACAGGGTTATAATAGCAAATACTGGTAGGAATGATATAAGTAACATAACAGTAGATTATGGAACATACAAGGAGAGTATACCAAAGCTTAAGGTAGGAGAGAAGGTATCTCTATCACCTAGAGAGGATGCAAAAAAAGACTATGTTACAGTAATAGCAGAGCCAAACATACACATAGTTAAGGAGTATAGATCTGCACCAAAGATGCCTGGTATGATAGGTGGCATGAGATAAGATAACAATAATAATTAATAAATATGCCTATATATATAGGGACTCAAGGTTTTCCAGTCACTGCTAGAGGCAAAGGTGTAAAGGCAGCACTATATAGATTGAACGAGCTTGGTTTAAATGCACTTGAACTTGATTTTGTTCATGGTATTTACTTAAACCGTGAAGAACTCAATACCTTAAGTGTACTTGCAAAGGATCTTGGTATAAGGTTATCTATACATGCCCCATACTACATAAACCTATGCTCTGAAGATAAGGGTATCGTTGAGAGATCAAAGAGGAGGATACTCAAGTGTGTTGAGATAGCAGATGCTATAGATGCTGATGCCATTGCTATACACTCTGCATCATATGGGAAGTATACTAAAGAGCAAGCATACAACATAGTTAGAGAGAACTATCAACAGATAATAGATAGCATTAAGAAGATGGGTATAAAGAATATAACTCTTGGGGCTGAGACTATGGCTAAGGCAAGCCAATTTGGTACATTAGATGAACTCCTTAGGCTTTACAAGGATCTTAATGGCTGGGTTAAACCTTATGTAGACTTTGCTCATATATTTGCTAGGAACAATGGTAGGATAGATTATGCTAAGATACTTGATATGCTTACCTTACATGGTATAAGACATATAAACTCACACTTCACAGGCTTAGCAAGGAGAGGATACAGATACGTTGATAAACATATACCTATAGGTGAGCCAGCATTTGAGCCTCTAGCACTAGAGATAGTAAGGAGGAACTTAAGCATAACTATAATATGTGAGTCTCCCTTGCTAGAGCTTGATTCTTTAAGGATGAAGAGTATATTAGAATTCATAAGTATGGATGTTAACTCTTACTGATATTCATTCTTGAAACTTATCTTTATATAAAACTTCTTACCTTTGAAGGCAAGAATAATATCTAATAATTATATAAATTTTAGTTGATAATTTATGTTAATTTATCATAATCCTATCATATTAATCATGTAGTATCTATATAAGTGAAAGATTTTTGAAGATATTTACCATACTTAACTTTTATTATCCAATATGCTTACTAATTCTATGGAGAACCTTCCCACTTCAACGGAGTTCATGCTAATGCTTACACTCTTGCTAGCATCAGCTATACTTGCTAGCATAGGGATAAGAAGGATAGGCTTACCTCCAGTTATAGGTTTCATAGCAGTAGGTATGGCTGTTGGTCCATATGGATTTGCATTAGTTAAGGATGTTCAGTTAGTTAATATACTTGCAGATATTGGTTTGATAATACTTGTATTCGTTATAGGCTTGGAGTTTAATCTTAGCAGGTTTAGGAAGGTTGGAGGTATAGCCATTATAGGTGCATTGGTTGAGCTTGGGTTTGCATTCTTACTTACATTCATACTCTCAATAACATTAGGGTTTACACCAATAGAGGCATTATACATTGGTGGGATAATAAGCATAACAAGTACAGCTATAGTGCTTAAATTACTGAAGGATGCAGGTATAGTACATACAAAGGAGGCTGAGTTTATACTACTAGTAAGTATAGTTGAGGATATATTTGCTATAGTATTACTTGTTGCTTTACCAGGCATAGTTAAGAGTGGTACAGCAGATATAGCACAGATAGCAGGTATAGTTGGGCAGAGTATAGCATTCTTCATGATAACCCTTATCCTAGGATTGAAAGCAATACCCAAGGTAGTAGGATATGTATCTAGGATAGATATAGATGAGGCTCCATTCCTGCTTGCATTATCACTTGGTTTTGGTCTAGCACTGTTAGCAAATTACCTAGGCTTGAGCATGGCTATAGGTGCATTCCTAATGGGAGTTATGATAGCATCTGCTCCTAGGGCAGATGTGATAACTAATAGAATACTCCCTCTACGAGACTTCTTTGGTACAATATTCTTCATATCTATAGGCATGCTTATAAGCGTAAGTGCAATGCTAGATAACATACTCCTTGCACTACCATTGATATGCATAGCAGTAGTAAGCAAGTTCATCGGTAACTTCATCGCAGCAGTAATAGTAGGCTTCAACAGGGATAGTGCGTCTACAATAGGAGTAATGATGATGCCTAGGGGGGAGTTATCATTTGTTATGGCAAAGCAAGGAGTAGACGTTAATGCTACTAGGGAGTTTATACTGCCTACAACCATGCTCATATCGTTAGCAAGTATATTGGTTGTACCCTTGCTAGGGAAGGTTCTTCCAACTATAGTAGATCCTAAGTCATTGATACCCATAAGTATACTTGAGGCATTGGAGTATCCAGCAAGGGTTGTTAGAGTAGCAGTTAATATACTACAGAGCAAGGAAGGATCAAACAAGATGCGTAGCATGCTTCCTAGGACAATGATAAATATAGCAATAATAATAGCTATGATAACTATAATATCCTTAGCAGATAACCTCCTTATGCTATTATATAATACATTCATATCCTTAAGGGTAGTACCTTACAATGTATTCAAACTAATCTTTATGCTAGGAGCAATAGTCTATCCATTACTTAATACATTTGGTAATGTTGGCTATATGATAAATTCTATGCTTGAATCTTTTCATGCAAGGATAAGTAAGGCTCCGATATCAAATGTTAGACTTCATCATATGTATAGGATTGTAAGGAACATAGTTATGATGCTCTTCATACTGATAGTAACATCATTTATAATACCACCATTGGTAGTAGGCTCTAGCACAGATGTAGTATTACCTTCATCAATAGTAGCATTAGGCATATTTATTTATCTACTATTTGATACATTTGTAGTAGTTAATAAGAAGATAGAGCAGAGTCTGGCTGAGATAATATTTGAGTCTGAAGAGAATAAATGAATAAATAAAATTAAACATAATAATACAGATAGATAGAAGGAAGTAAGATAAGAATGGATACTAAGATACTTTATATAGATCCATTGAATCCAGAGCAGGAATTAATAGATGAGGCTGTAAATATATTGGCATATGGTGGCTTGGTAGCATTTCCTACTGAGACCGTCTATGGGTTAGGTGCTAATGCATACAATGTTACTGCTGTAACCAATATATTCAAGGTTAAGGGAAGACCAATGGATAACCCCCTTATAGTGCATATAGCCTCACCTTCTATGTTAGATGATGTTGCTATAGATGTGCAAGAGTATGTTTTTGATCTAGCAGAAAGGGTATGGCCTGGTCCAATAACCTTCATCCTTAAGAGATCACCAAATATACCTAGAGAGGTATCTGCTGGTTTGCATACAATTGCTGTTAGATGCCCAGCACATATTGTTGCATTAAGGCTAATACAAGGTTTGAACAAGCCTATAGCAGCACCAAGCGCAAATATATCAGGCAGACCCTCGCCTACTAATGCTAAGCATGTAATTAAAGAACTTAAAGGGAAGATAGATGCAATAATAGACTCTGGGGATACATTCTTTGGTGTAGAGTCTACAGTAGTAAACCTATTATCTGATCCTCCAATACTGCTTAGACCTGGGCCTATAGGTGTAGAGGAGTTAAGGGGTATACTTGGCAAGGATGTAGTTGTACCAGATTTTGTTAGGGGCTTAAGTGAAGCAGATACTGCATTAAGCCCAGGAATGAAGCACAAACATTATACACCAAACACGAATCTTATACTTGTTGAGTTAAGAGATTATAATAATGATAATGATATAATAAATAGATTAACTTCAAGGGTATCAGATCTTGTAAAGGAGTACTCAAACAAGGGCTTTAGGGTTGCTATAATAGCAAGTAAAGAGACTGCTAATATTTACAACGATAACGTTACTAAATTAATTATAGGCTCACGTACTAACCTTTACGAGGTTGCAAAGAACCTATTCAATACACTTAGAGCTGTAGATGATGCTAAAGTAGATATTGCAATAGTAGAGGGTTTTGAGGAGAAAGGCATAGGTCTTGCTATAATGAATAGGTTAAGGAAAGCCTCAAGTAAGATAATCATGATTTAGCAATCAAATCAAGTTATAAGGATAATATGGTAATGATTCTATTTATTTATCGTATCTTTCATGTAAGTTTCTATACAACCTCTCAGCCCATTCTATACTATCCTTTAGATCCTTAGAATAATGATCAACATACCTACTATCTAGATTTGGTTCTGAACTACTACTATTATTATTATCCTTATCATCATAACCTCCTTTATTAACCCTCTTCATATTAATAAGGATGAATAGACTGCCACCAAACTTCTCCTTGATTGATCTTATGAATTCATTCACTATTGGCTCACTTACCCCAAGTGTGATACAGAGAAGAACAAGGCTTCTATCCTTCTTGTTATCTAATGATCTCTTGAATAAGTTATTCAAGAGCTTAACCATCTCTATATCAAAGAACAGGCTCATCTTAGCCAAGGATACGTTACCAATGAAGTAAGAGTTCCACCCTTTTATGTAAAATGTAGTGTATAATATCCTAGAGTTTATATCATCCTTACTACTGCTATCATTATCTATACTTAAGAATATTGCATATGCATCATGCTTACTATCTATACTAACATTGAACTTTATTGCATCCAATGTCTCTACTATGATATTCTTTATAATCATAAGGTCAAGGATATTCATCATACCTCTATCATAGAACTCATCTGCTGTATTAAGTGTAGGAGTTATAACCTCATCTATTATAGTTACTGGATCTACATTTGAGTGGACCGCATTTATTATTATTGCCCTAGCCTTCCTCTCATCATAGTTGAATAAGGCATCCATGTATGATCTCTGTATCTCAAGAATGTTCTTAGTACTAAGATCCAAACCATGCTGAATGTACCATAGGTTAACATTGCCTACACACTTCCTCTTAACTAACCCCATGCTCTCAAGTATGTTAAGATACTTGGTTATAGTAACCCTATTTATCCCAGTCTTCTCTGCTAACTCTACTCCAGATAATCCAGCCTCTGAACGTGCTAGTATATCAACTATCCTCTGCTTAACCTCTTCTAAGGAGTAACTCTTTGGCATCTAAATTTATAATAGATAAACTGTAATAAAGTCTTTTAGGGCATATACCTTGTAATGAAATAGTGGAATGTACATAATACATTAACAATTAAATCTTAGCATGGATAATGCTAAGTAGGTTGAGGATAAGGGAGTACCTTGCTATATCCAAGCTTAGGATAGTTGCAGTACTTAACTTGGTTGCTATAACATCGTTGCTAGCAGCAAGTAAATGGAATGTTGATCCTTGGCATATAGTATTTCTACTCTTAACTGGTAGCATGGCATCCATGGGCTCAAGTGCATTAAACCATTACTATGATAGGGATATAGACCCATTGATGAAAAGGACAAGCAATAGACCATTACCCAAGGGGTTGCTTAATGCTAGAAGTGCATTACTGTACGGTATATTAATGAGTGTAGCATCTCTTGCTATAGCTGTATTTACATTGAATGCTATTGCTGCGTTCTTCATAGCCTTAGGCATATTCTTCTATGTAATAATATATACTGTATGGCTAAAGAGAAGGCATACATCAAACATAGTTATAGGTGGCTTTGCTGGTTCATGTGCATCATACGCTGGATGGTTTACAGCAACAAATGCTATAGACCCTCTAGGATTGCTTGTAGGGCTCATAGTATTCCTTTGGACCCCAACCCACTTCTGGTGTCTATCTATAGTTGGTAGAGAAGATTATGCTAATGCTAGAGTCCCAATGTTACCTGTATTAGTAGGGGATAAGAAGGCAGCCAAATATATACTAATTAATACAGTTATACTCATACCATATTCTATAGTAATAGCATTCTTAGGCTTAGGCATGATCTATCTTATAGGCGCAGTTATTGCTGGACTTATGCTATTGAATTACAACACTAAGCTTATGAGAGATACTAGCAAGGAGGTAGCATGGAAGACTTACAAGTTATCTAGTCCATATCTAGCAATAGTGTTCTTAGCATTAATGTTTGATTCACTTTACTATATTCCATTACACTTACAGTAGCATTACAGATAAATAATAATAATTACTGTTGTTGCTGATGATACTCACTTAATGTATCGCTTAACTCCTCATCAATGTTATCCTCTTTATCTTTACTCTCCCTATACTCTATCCTTCTTCTATCCTTTGTTATCCAACCTACCCTAATGAACCCAAGTATCTCAAGATCCAAGAGTATCTTATTCAGTTTTGACTCTGTTATCTCTACCCCTTCCTTCTCAAGCATGGTTAAGAGTTCGTTATCATTAACAGTCTTCAACTGGAGTATCTTCTCATACACTATATTCCTTAATGGTATCCTGCCCATACAATATATCACCCATAGAATGCCTTGTCCATCTGCTTTGGCATAGCATATGTTACACTCTTGCTAATGCTCTCATACCAGCTCTCTATCTGAGGTGTTATAGATGCCCTAACACGCTTTAGAGCATGCTCAAAGTCCTTAGCATATATAATGCTTCTATCCTCCCTCATAGCATTTATTGCAGCCTCTCTACATAATGAGCTAAGATCAGCACCTGTGTAACCATTTGTAGAGTCTGCTATAGAACCTAGGTTAACATCATCTGCTATGGGCATCCTTTTGGTTAGTATGCTTAGTATCTCAAGCCTCTCCTCTTTGCTAGGGGGTTTAACATATACAATAAGATCAAGTCTACCAGGTCTAAGCAGTGATGGATCTATAAGATCTGGTCTATTTGTTATACCAATTGTTACAACACCCTTTATGTTAATACCATCTATCTCAGTAAGTAACTGGCTAAGGACTCTATCAGTAACCTCAGAGCCTTCAGAGTTTGTTCTATTCCTTGCTATTGCATCTATCTCATCAAATATAACTATACATGGAGCTGATGCCCTAGCCTTCTTGTATATATCCCTTATAGCCCTCTCACTCTCCCCAACCCATTTGCTTAGTATCTCTGGACCCTTAACTCTTATAAAGTTTGCATTGCTCTCATTTGCTAATGCTAATGCAAGCAGTGTCTTACCACAACCAGATGGTCCATATAATAATGCACCCTTTGATGGGGTTATACCCATAGCCTCAAACCTATCATGCTCTTTTATAGCCTTAACTATGTTATCGTAGAGTATCCTTTTAGCCTCATGTAAACCACCAACATCCTTCCATGTGATCCTTTGACTCTCCACATAGAACTCTCTAAGTGCAGTAGGAACTATCTCCTTCATTGCATCATAAAAGTCCTTACTTGTTACTATCATCCTCTCAAGCACATCTGGAGGTATGCTATCGCTCTCAAGGTCTATCTCTGGCAGGTATCTCCTTAATGCCTTCATGGCAGCCTCCCTGCACAATGCCTTTATATCTGCCCCTGTGTAACCATTAAGCTCAGATGCAAGTTTCTTAAGGTTAACCGACTCTTCTAATGGCATACCCCTAGTATGTATCTGTAGTATCTCATATCTACCCTCAGCATTGGGCACACCTATCTCAATCTCCCTATCAAACCTACCAGGTCTCCTTAATGCTGGGTCTACACTCTCAGGTCTATTAGTTGCACCTATGACTATAACATTACCTCTATCATTTAACCCATCCATTAATGCTAAGAGTTGTGCAACAACCCTCTTCTCAACATCACCAAATACCTCTTCCCTCTTTGGTGCTATTGCATCTATCTCATCTATGAATATTATGCTAGGAGCCTTCTCCTTAGCCTCTTTGAATATCTCCCTAAGCCTAGCCTCAGTCTCACCATAGTACTTGTTCATAATCTCAGGTCCATTTATAGAGTAAAAGTTAGCCTCAGCCTCACTTGCTAATGCCTTTGCTATTAGTGTCTTACCACAGCCAGGAGGACCATAGAGTAGTATACCAGTAGGAGGCTCTATACCTAACCTTTGGAATACCTCTGGATGCCTTAAAGGTAGCTCAACTATCTCCCTAAGCCTCTCTATCTGGTTCCTTAATCCTCCTATATCCTCATATGTTACCCTTGCTTTCTTCTCAACTATATTGGTAGACTGTATACTTAGCTTTGTTGTAGGTTCAACTCTAACTATGGTCTTTGGTGTAACCTTGCTTACCTTAAAGTCCATAGGACTACCTAGTACGATAACTGATATCTCATCTCCCTCAACTAATGGCATACACTTTAACCTATTCTTAACGAACTCACAGAAGTCTTTATCTGCATTTATCTTTTTATCAAGGGGTATTAGAGTAACACTTCTAGCAACCTTGGCATCAACCTTCTTAACGCTTATGATATCGTTTATGCTTACACCAGCATTCTTTCTTATCTGTCCATCTATCCTAATTGTGTCATCATCTATATCCTCATCAGGCCATATTATGGCTACAGTACTCCTCTTGCCTATTAACTCAACAACATCCCCAGCACTTGCTTGTAACATCTCAAGAACATTATTACTTACTCTAGCCCTTCTCTTACCTACATCCCTAGCCTTTGCCTCTGCTACCCTAAGTTGTATAGGCTCAAGTACTTTCCTCATATCATAACCTTGCTGATTCTCTACTCATGTTAACTATCTCTACTTCACCAACACCATTGAACCTTCTCAATCTATCCTCTATAGCATCTGTATCTACATTATCCTCATCCATCACTACATCTAGTATTAGAGCACTAATACCAAACGCTATAGGTTCCTTGCTATACCTCTTAACCACTATACCTCCTGCATTGCTTATACTATTTGCTAGATCATCTAGGTTAACATCTACATCATTGGGCAATATCTTAATCCTTGCCACCAACTTACCCATACTATCACCATCCATTAGCAGGTTATCATAATAATAATTATAATTATATTATGGTCCCTCAAATCCGCACTTATCACATCTATACTCCCTTGCAAACTCTCTACAGTATTCACATCTCCATATAAGGTACTCTGCACACCTTGGGCAGTAGAACTTTACACATTTATCGTTAGGCATTATGACCCTATTACATGATACGCATACAGGTAGCTCTATTACTTTCTGTGACATAGATTGCTACCCTATGGAATCTAATTTATACCTTTAGATTAACCATTATTAATTAATGCTATAACAGCCTTCTTATCTCATTACCAAGTATAGTCTTTGCTAAAGCAAATAGATCACTACCTTTAATAATCTTTATTAACTCAAGTGAGTGGAAATCAAAGTCTCCATACAAGGATATATCATCTATATAATTATTCATAATCTTAAGTATCTTCTCAATAGCCTTGTTATCTAGCCTCTCAAACAACCTTCTAAGCATAAGCATCCTCCAAAACTCATCACCAAATAACCTTAACCATTCATCCTCATACAATTTAATAGCATTGTAATCATCGTTCAATATGGCATTGCTAACTACTCTCCCAGCTATTATACCACCCATACCAGATGTGTATATGCCTCCAGCGGTTGTAGGTTTACTCTGTCCAGCAGCGTCACCTACTCTAACAATCCTTCTGCCTTGAACGAATGGTCTCTGTGGTCCATCAACCCATATTGGTGCAAATATCTTCCTTAATGCTATATACTTATAACCAGGGTCCTTTATCCTAGTGCTTATGAAGCCTTCCAGCCTCTCATTTACATTTATACCTTTTCCAGCAGCACCAATCCTACATATACCCTTCCCATCTGGTATTATCCAAGCAAAGAACCCTGGGTAAAGGCATTGATCTATATGCACCTCAACTGTACTATCCTCTACCCCATCTGTGTTTACCTCATACTGTGCTGATGGTAAGAAGCCCTTACCTTTGCTTGCCAATACCCCACATCCTCTAGCATCTATCATAACCTTGCATAAGAACGAGCCCTTGTTGGTACTAACTTTAACATAGTTATCCTCTTCCTTAAATGATGTAACATGGGACATAAGCATTATATCTGCACCCTCTCTGCTTGCTTGTATAGCAATATGCTTATCCAAGCCTCTTCTATCTACTGCTATAACCATCTGCTTTGATGCATCTATCCTTACACTTGTGTTTAGTACACTTATTATAGCATACCTTATCCTGTTCAGTATAATATGCTCTGGAATGTTATTGAGTATCTCCTTAAGTGCATTTATGCTTAATAAACCACCACAGTGCTCTGGCGTACCTATCTCTTGATCTTCTTCTAACACAAGTACAGATACACCATTATCTGCAGCCTCCCTTGCAGCAAGTAATCCTGCTATGCTACCCCCTACTACAACTACATCATAATCATAACCTTTAACCATGATAATGGATCGTTGACTCTTTTATATAAGTAGATGCAAGTATTATTAGTAGATTATGAAGCAGGTTATAGTTGTTAGAAGGGATATAAAGATGGGTGTAGGCAAGTTGGCTGCACAGGTAGCACATGCATCTTTACTTGCAGCAGAGAAGGTTAGAGTATCGAGAAGGGAGTGGTTTGATTCTTGGTTTACTCATGGACAAGCAAAGATAGTACTTAAGGTTAATAGCATAGATGAGCTTATGAGGGTAAAATACAAGGCTGAGGAGCTTAAGTTACCTGTTGCTCAAGTTGATGATGCTGGGTTAACACAACTCCCCCCAGGTACTACAACATGCATAGCAATAGGTCCTGCACCAGATGATATTATAGATAAGGTTACTGGAGATCTTAAACTGCTTTAGGATAGTAATAAATTTAATGTTGTTATATAGGTATTGTATCACCTTGGGTCTTAAGGATGAGTGGACTGATGTGATAAGGGTGCTTAGAGATGTTATCCCAGTGTATGATAAAGTAAATAATGCAATATCCTTAGGTAAAGCACAAGAGTATAGGTTATTAGGTATAAAGCATGCTATAAATAACTATGATAAAGGTAATAATTTTACATATCTTATACTTGATGCAGGATCTGGTTATGGTAATATGAGTAGTAGCATTCTAAGTATGTATGATGGTATTAGCATAGTTATGTTAGATCCTATAATAGATATGCTTAGATTAGCAGATGTAAGGTTCAAGAATAGCAATGGTAAGAGTAAGAGTAGAATAGCATTGATATCTGGTGTGTTTGAGCATCTACCATTTAAAGATTCAACATTTAATGCTGTTGTATGTGGTTACTCATTTCGAGATGCAATAATTATGCGTGATGCCATAAGGGAGTTCTCTAGGGTTCTTAGGGATGATGGTAGATTGGTTATAGTTGATATAGGCAAGCCTGATAACCTACTTGCAAGGTTTGGTGCATACTTGTACCTTAGATTCATCTTACCTTTAATAGCACTTATAGTTGCAGGAAGGTTAGGCTTAAAGTTCTCAAAGATATATGATACATATAAGAGGTTACCAAGGAACTCTGAACTTGTGTTAATGCTTAAAGAGTACTTCCCTGAGGTTACCCTAATTAATAATATGCTAGGTGCAGCAGTAGTATTTGTAGCAAGTAAGAAGAGGGTATGAAAAGATAAAAGTTCCTTATGGATATGAATAATAATAGTAGTAGTAGGATAATACTTACCCTATACATTACAGCATTATCTATGGGATTAGCATATGGCTCACATGCCCCACTCATACCAGTATTTGCTAGAGATGTACTTAAAGCAAACTACACAGAGATAGGCTTTATAGGTATGGCTAATTACCTACCTTATGCATTCTTCCCATTCTTAGTAGGTCTACTCCTTGATAGGATAAGCAAGTTGATAGTGCTATTAATAGGCATATCTATGGCTACAGCATCCATAGCAATGCTTACAATGGTGGATAATATATCTACTCTCTTACTATTAAGAGCAGTATCTGGTATAGCACATGCATTCTTCTGGCCTTCTGCTGAGGCTATGATTAGTAGTATAAATAACAATGAGAGTATAAACTATAGCAATGAGGCTAAGATTAATGGTAGTAGAAGTATAAAGAGGATCTCAAGGTTTACCATGACTTGGGTTATAGGTTACATGATAGGACCACTCTTAGGTTCATACATGTTCAATTTTGGCTATGCACATCTATTCCTTTACTCATCTTTAATGATACTACCCTCATTGGCATGCATAACTCTACTCCTTAGGTTACATACTGCAGTAGTTAATAGCAAGAATGCTAAGAGCATAGATATAAAAAAGGTAAGAGGTATAGTAAGGGATAGATTCATCCTAATACTTATGATAATATATTATAGTGCATCGTTTGCAATAGTACTATCTATACTCCCAAGTTACATGAATGATAACAGCATAGATGAGCATTCTATAGGTTTGCTATTCTTTATATTTGGTGTAGCAAGGCTTGTAACTCTTACTATAGTTCATAAACTTGCTGGGCATAAGGGTATAGTTGCAGCTAATATTGCTATTGCTATAGCAATGTTAATGGCGTATATGCTTACTACACTATACAGTCTTACATTATCAATGATAGCATTTGGGTTTGCATTCAGCATCTACTTCCCTGTTACATTAAGTATGATAACAAAGGGGATACCTTCTAACCTAATAGGTAGTGTGGTAGGCTTATACGAGACTATATTTGGGATAGGTTGGGCTTCAGCACCATTGATATCTGGAATAATAGCAGATGCATTTGGTATAAGTACACCTTATCTCCTCATGTCTGCCCTAGGATTGGTCCTTGTTCTAGCATATATCCTTACTGTTATAAGATACAAGGTCAATTAGCAATAAGATTATATTATCCCTTATCAATATAATTATTATCAATTAAGCTGTACATATGATAAATATCTCATATTATTAATTGTTAATATTTGGCCTTAAGTTAACTTTATATGTAATTTCTATCTAATATAGAAATGGTGATGAATATGATAGAGGCTTTAGCAATACTAACATTTGCACTAGGGATGTTTGGTACTTACACTATACTAGATCTGATAAATAGATACAAGGTTAATAACGGTAAGAGGATCAATGATAATAGAAGGGATGGTGACGTAATTACTGTAAGTACTGTAAAGCAATGAACTAAGACATAACAAAAATAATAAGTATTTCATTATTTTATTTATTATTTTATTATTAATTTTATTTTAATCAAAATCAGGGTCCTCGCCTAGTATGCTCTTTGCCTTATCTCTTACATACCTTAGCTGGTAATGTGCCCCAAGCTTACCGAATACTCCTGCTATATGCCTTATGAATGGAGGGAAGTGTGCAGTAGCATACCATATCCAATTGTATATAGCCTTTGTACTTAACTTCCAGCATAGATAGTATAACTTCCAGTGTAACTTTGTAAACTTCTCAGTTGTTAAGGAGTTCTCTGGCTCAAAGTAATCAGTCCATAGCAATGGTGCTACTACAAATGCAGAGCCATCAAGTCTCTTTATAAGATCTATGGTATCCTTTACATCATCATCAGTCTCCCCAGGCAGACCCATAACAAGAGTACATGCAGCAAATATGTAGTTCCTGTTAAGTATCTTTATGCCCTCCTCAACAACCTCAGGCCACTCCTCAGGGCTGAATGGCTTAGCCTTCAATGGCATATGCCTCTTGAACATCTCTATAGAACCTGTCTCTATCCCTGGTTGTATGCCACTCCATCTACTTGGACCAAAGTTATTTATCTCCCTTATCTTATCAACACACTCTGGATCTGCAACTACAGATGAGAATGTTACATGTACAGCACCTACATAATCAACGTTTCCTAGGTTCTTCATCTCTCTATACAATGTTACTATGGCATCCCTGTTAGGGTACATATCCTTGTTATCACAACCATATAGCATTATCTCATCCGAGAGTAACCATATACATGTATGGTACTTTAGATTTATCCTAGCCTCCTCCTTTAACCTTTCTATAGGGAAGTCCCTCTTCATCCTTCTATTAGGGTCGCAGAAGTCACATCCTCTCCCACATCCTCTCATAGCCTCTATTGTACTGTTGCATGTAGGTCCTCTTATGTATGGTATCTCTCCTATCTTATTTGTCATAACGGACATGAACTCTTTAGCATTGCCATCCATTATATCATTGAACATATCTACAACATAGCCATCAGCCTCACCTAGAACTACATGATCTACTCCTAAGCGTTCTCTATCCTCTCTTCTATACAACTGCCATGCCCCACTACCTCCTATAACAACCTTAAACCCATACTTAGCCTTTAACCTCTTCACCTTCTCCATTAATACTTCAAAGGTGTACTTGGTGTATGGTGTATATGGCTTCCCAGAGATGGATGTTGTTATAGGTCCTATTCCTTGAGGGTCCATAACATTTATCCCTACAATCTTTGTATCCTCCCCTATAGCCTTATCCAAGTGATCACAATGAGCAACTATTACATTCTCTCTACCAAATCCGTCTATTAAGCTTGATTCTATTCTTCTTAACCCTAATGGAGCAAAGAGTGCCTCTCCCGTAACCTTATCTGCAGGAACTGCTGGGCAGAATACCCTGTAGTATATCTGTTTTGATATCTTCTCTACTGGCATGCATGCAACAAACCCAAAGAGCATGTTATCCCTGTAGTTTGACATCAGCGATCTATCTGCTGTAAGTACTATCTTCTTGCCTTTCATTAATAATGTATAATGGATGTTAGAATTTAAACTTTATTTGGGTAATAGATAGAATAATAGCGTTGGTAAACGGTTAATATTAGATAAAAGTTATTAATATCCTCCCTAATAGATAATTGTATGAAGGTATGTGATGATTGTACAGAACATAGATTAGTGTACGATTCAATTGTAAGCAAAGAGAAGTGTGAATGCTCATGCCATGATGAGGCTGAGCATGGATGTATAACTGATCCATGTTGTAGATAAGTAGATTCTACATAATAATTATTAGCAGGTAAAGTATTCTTACCTTATAAGTAAATATTTATTACATAAAATTATTTATATATGAAATATCATACTTATATGACCACTATGGTTCAGCATAGGAATACATTTAAGATAATAGGCGATATATTAAAAGTAACAAGTAGTTTTGGTAACGAGGGTGTAAATATTACTCATATACTTAGGCATGCTAACATCCCATATAATAGATTTGTAAAGGTTGCTGAACGGTTGATAAGTGCTGGGTTAATAGAGGAGAGGTTGGATGAGAATACCCATAAATATGTAATAACACAGAAGGGCATAGAGTACCTTAAATCCTATGAATCATTCAAGAGCGTAGCTGAGGCTTTTGGTCTAGAACTATAACCAATTAATTTATTAATTATTACTTAGCCTGTATGTAAATTTTATCTAACGATAAGTTACCAATGATATTATTAAAAATACTATTCGTGCTTAGATTAGATCTTTTTTAGTAAGGATAAAATATACGATTAGTTTATTGCATAACGGTGATTTAGATTGTCTATGCAAGCACAAGCAGCTGGTCAGATTCCAGTCTTGATACTAAAGGAAGGTACTGCACAGAGCAGAGGTAGAGAGGCACAGAGGAACAATATAACTGCAGCAAAGTTAGTTGCTGAGATAGTTAAGACTAGCCTAGGACCTAGAGGCATGGATAAGATGCTTGTAGATACCCTAGGTGATGTTACAATAACAAATG